>Ga0209360_1002055_pt1 | contig 12491 bp, 14 predicted proteins | sample SaaInlV_130m_DNA_3_FD_184651 | JGI IMG/M metagenome (GOLD analysis project Ga0209360, IMG submission 184651) | Marine microbial communities from expanding oxygen minimum zones in the Saanich Inlet - SI037_S3LV_130m_DNA (SPAdes) (version 2) | ecosystem: Environmental > Aquatic > Marine >... | reverse complement strand
GTCTCAAAAAGCAAGGGGAGGAAAAAATAATTGTTACGACAAGTAATAGAAAAAAAGTTACAGCCCGTGCTCATCAGACACATGAGAAACCTGGAGGTAACTTTTGAATAAAATTACCTTCTGGTCAAACATGTATCAGAAAATAAATTTCAAAAAAGATACTGTTATTGAAACCCAAGACCACTTGTGCGATTCATGTTTCAGAATGGAACTTGACGGCAGGAGTTTAAATGATCTTGGACTTCAATGGGGATTTGGAGTAACAGACCCAACATCACAAACAAGCAACATGTGCAACGAGTGCTTCAAACTGGAACTAGACGAAAATAATTTCTCACTAGCTAAAACATCAGAACTTTCATGCATGCAATGTGGAATACGTGTAGAGAGGCAAAACAATTTGCTTAGTTCAATCAAAGGAGTTTGCAACCACTGCTTCTTGGTAGTTGCAAATAAGGACCACTCCTGCATTCGTTGCGACCCGTCATTCCCAATACCTCAGGAGGCAAGAGATGAATAAAACAAAGAGCAGGTTCCACTATACCGATGAAAAGGACATGGAAACAACGCCTGAGAAGGCAGTTCGAATCACAATGCTGTCCTTTGACCAAAATGAAAAAATTTCCAACCGGATAGACTGGGTAAGAGACGACTCACACTGCGCCCATTGTGACACATCAGACGAATTGGAGATTACTTTTGACAGAACAGATGGAATCATAGAGATGAAAAAACTGATCCAGGGATTGCTCAAAGATTTCAAAAATAAATCTTCAGAGTATCACGACAGAAGGGATTTATCTCAAACATTACTCAATGCAATAAAATCACTGGATGACTCTTTGGACCGACTTTATTCCAGCCCGTGTGATTGTCATGAATGCAGAAAGGAGGGTGACGATGAAAAAAGATAGGAAGTCATTGACATGAAACGAGTTTTAAGATTCGATGGTATTCCAAAAGAACAGATACCAACAAAAATTTTAAGACAAATTGATGGTAGAAAATATTATCTTAAAATCAAATTATTAAATGGAGATGTAAAATATGCCTATACTGATGAAATTAATTCAGTTGAAAAATATCTTAAATCAATTAATGCTAAAATATTAGAGGCAGGGGAAAACCAATGAGGAAAAAAGATAGTCAACCAATTTTTTCATACAGAAGAACACTGCATGAAAGAAATCAAATACGTAAAAGGATGGTGGCACACATTCTCAGAGCCAATTTCAAAAAAGAATTCAGGACATGCAGAATCCTAGTAGGAGATCAATTCTTTACTATTGACTTGATGTCAGAAGATGATGAAATTGCTGCAAAGATTGTCAATCCATGCAGAATGCCATGCAAAAAAATCAGTTCTGGAAAATTCCAAAACATATTGTCTGCAATAATAATTCTCAAATCAATTGACTCTAAAAGAAAGTTACTGATATTTACAAACAAAAAGATGTATGAAGAATTTTCTAGCAGCATTAGATCAATGCCAAAGACAATTCGCGATGCAGCATTTGGAATCATCATGTCATGGATTCCGCTATCAGACGAGTTTGACAACTATGAGTATTCTGAACCCGCAACAACCTTTAGAGATAATCAAAACAGTTTCAGGACAAGGAGGAGTCAGGATTGATAGAAATCAAAATTGACAAGTATGACTCACCAATACACTGCATCAAATGCGGCATACAAACAACACCATCTGTTATCAACCTCACCAGCGAAGGTGCAATAACAGTCTGTCCACATTTATTATATTTGGGAAATGGAATAATTCCATTTGATCTTAATACCAAAGATATGTTTTGTAAATTTTTTGATGAGCTGTATCAAATAGGAGGGGATTTTCTACAAATACTTCGAGAGGAAGTAGACGATGAACATTTACTTCTAAACATTGAATCTCCCGTCATGTCATTGGAAAGATATTTTGTCGTGTACAATTTGGGAGATCTTTCAAAAGAAAAAAAGTATTTCAGCGGGGACAAGGATTGTCCATACTGGAATGTTTGGGGGCCAACTCTTAAAAAATACGGAATACATAGAGGTTAGGAGAAGTAGAAATGATAGAAATCCATACAACAACCAATGACATAATTTACTGCGCGATGTGCGGTACACAAACAACTGATGGCAAAGGTTCAGTTGTCAAATGTCCACACCTAGTGTATTTGGGAATGGATGAGGGAGTTGAATTTTCAATTTATGATGATGTTGAGGAGCCAGAAGATGCAGAAGAATGGGTGCAGTACGACGAGCAGCTAAAAGAATTCAGAAAGAAACTTGATGATAATCACCTATGCATTCACGTAGACACACCAGCGCCATCGTTTGCTACCTACTGCATTATCTATAAAATGTCATGATGAAAGTTAACAACCAGTTCATCTGGAAGAAAAAATAAATTTAGAAAATATTATTTAGTAAAGAGTCATTTGATCATAGTATAAAATGAATTTTGTTGATTTTCAAAAACATATTGTAACTTTAGCAACAAAATATTCAGATTTTGAGTTTAATATTCGGATTTATGACTTGGAAGGTTTGTCATCTGACAAGTATGTGGATTACAATGGAAAAGAAATTGAACATACCGAATTCCCTGAAAAACGTCAAGGGTCTCTGATGATCGAGGCGGGATTTGGACCAACTTCTTTGTTGGATGACATCATTACAGAAATAAAATCTAAAGCCGCTGAGTTAGGTTTACAACAGTATGATAATCTTCAATATGATGCGGGTCCATATGTTTGGACAACAATAATTTTTTCAGTAAAGGATGCAGATGTAATTTCAGATTTCCCATTAGAGCGTTTAGAGGAATTTGTAGAGGTAATACATTCTGTTTTAGAACCTCATCAGAGTTCTGAAAAGTAATCCAGTTTAAAATATCATTTTAATTTTAAAAAATTTTTGAGTACATGTTTATCAATTAGTAATTCAAATTATCATTTATGAAAAGATTCAAAGTCAAGAACGGGAATTTCAAATGACCTCTTTAACTTTCTATGGCGGAGTAAATGAAGTTGGAGGAAACAAAATTCTACTCCAAGACAAAGACACAAAAATTTTCCTAGACTTTGGAAAAAGTTATGGACAGGAAGGAAAGTACCTTGAGGGTTTTGTACAGCCAAGAAAATCAAATGGGTTGGGAGATTACATTGACCTAAAGATGCTACCAGACATTAATGGACTATATCGCAATGATATGGTAGTACAGCAAGGATTTACTGAAAAAGAGGCTGATTTTCAAGGTGTCTTAATTTCACATGCACACTCTGACCACGTAGATTATGCTACATTTTTGCACAAAGACATTCCTCTATACATGGGTGCAACTACCAAGGGAATCTTACAGGCTCTCTTTGAAATTCAAGGTAGACGAGACAGAGAAATTTTAGATTTTAAAGAACTAGGAGCAGCTCGAGGTGCTGCACCAATTGAAAGAGATATTCGAGAGTTTAGTTCTGGAAAAAAATTCAAAATTGATTCACTGGAAATTTTGCCAATACATGTGGACCATTCAATTCCTGGTGCATATGGATTCATCATTTACACATCATCAGGGCCTGTTGTGTATACTGGTGATTTGAGATTGCACGGTACCAAACCACAAATGACTAGAGAGTTTGTCGATATTGCAAAAAAAGAAAAACCAATTGCACTAATTGCTGAAGGAACTCACATTACGGATGCAGGAAAGGATGAAAGTGAATCTAAAGTCTTTGAGGACGGATTAGAAAAAGTATCTAGGGAAAAAGAATTTGTTTTTGCAGATTTTAACTTTAGAGATGTAGATAGAGTTAGAACATTTTATGAAATTGCAAAGAGAACAAATCGTAAATTTGTTATCAATATAAAAAATGCACCATTTTTGAAATACTTTCATCAATTCCCATCACTTCAAATCCCAAACTATGATGATCCTGATGTGATATTGTGTAAAATCCGTTTATACTCAGGGACTTTTCAGGATTCAGATTATCGTGGATTTACTGATTATGTTCATCTGCCAAATACCAAGACAACCAAACAGATAGGAGAAAATCCAGAAAAATATCTATGCGCCATGGGATTCTACAACTTTCCACAGTTCATAGACATGAAGATCAAGGGCGGAACATACATTCATTCTGCATCAGAGCCATGGAGTGAGGAGCAACTATTCAGCGTTGAGAGGCGAAACAGTTGGCTAGAGCATTTTGGATTAAAATCTGAACAGATTCACTGCTCTGGACATGCATCAAGGACTGACTTGTTTCACATTGTCAAGGAGATTAATGCAGATGTACTATACCCAATACATTCTGGTTCTCCAAAGGAGTATGATGGAGTTGTTGACAATATTGTATATCCAGAATATGCAAAACGTTACGAGTTGTAATTTATTGAAATCTATCCTTACAGTGATTTAAAAATTCTTCAGTAGTAAATTTTTGAGAAAGATTTTCTATTCTAACATATGTTTCTTGAATATTTGAAAAATGTAGATAGATTGGTTCTGTAGATTTTGGAACTTGGATGATTAAGTATTCTCCATGTTCAGTGTTTACAAATTCAAATCTTAATTTTGCAATAAAGGCATTATTTTTTAAAAATTTTTTTAAGGAAGCAATCAGTGCTAAATTGAATTTATCTTTGCTTTGATCATAAAATTTTAAATCTCGTTCTAATCCCAAAATGGATGCATCATCTTGTACTCCAATAAATAAACGCCCTCCTTTTTGATTTGCAAAAGCTGAAACAGTAATAGAAATTTCTTTTTGAAGATCCTGTCGTATATTTTTTTGATCATTTCTTCTAGCATTTGCAGCCTCAATTTTTCCTTCATTTCGTAAAAATTCTTCTTTTAGATCAATTTGAAATGTTGATTTGAATTCAGTCTTAACATTTTCTTTTTCAGGAATACTTATATCTAATTTGTTTAAATCTTTTAAAGAATTATCAGAATCAAGATTTTTCGTAGATAATTCATCAAGAGAAGTATTTTTTAATTTTTCATATATTTTTGAGCGAATATTTTCAGAATCATCAAGTATAGATCCAGATAGTATTTTTTTGACTCTTCCCACACTACCGTCTTCTAATTCTACTTTAATCCCATGGGGATGTGAATTTGATGAAGTAAGTTTTGTTTTTACAATTCCTTCAGTTAGTTTACCAGTACCTTGATCCTCTTTTTTTTCAATAGCGACTTTAGAACCTATTTTAATTTGATCATTAGTAGGTAAATCAGACATATCAGCAATTGACAATCCAAGTTTAAAGATTTTTCATATTACAATGAATTACAAGTAATTTTCTAAACAGTCTTTTAATATGATGAATTTTTTAATCTTTCATTGAGTGATAATACATCAGATAATGAAATTTGGGAAGAGGAGTATCCATTTGGAGTTAAAGAAACTTTTGAAGGAATTCGTACACAGAGTCTTAGTTTTGAAGCCTCATTATTTGAATTAATTGACAATTCTCTAGGTCATGGGGAGGCCGATAAAATAGACATACGAATTGAATGGTTCACCAATAATAAAAAAATCAAAAAAGTTGCTGTTGTGGATAACGGAATAGGAATGAGTCGAAGGACATTATTCAATGCATTGAAAACTGGAAAATCTGGAACATATAACCAAAGAGATACAATTGGACGTTTTGGTTTTGGTCTAAAGGCAGGAGGACTAAATCAATGTAGACATATTGAAGTATTTTCCAAAGAAAAAGATTCAGATCCACATCAAGGAGTTTTAGATTTTGATGAATTTTTGGATGGAAAAGAAAAGATTTCTCCACCACAACCAAAAGATATTCCAGATGAATATACAGATATCATTGATGATCACGGAACAGTGGTAACCTGGGATAATTTGGATATTGCTGAAGGCCCCGAAGAAGGTGAAGAATTTGAAGAATTCAAGTACATTGTAGGGAGAACATTTAGAAAATTTATCGGTGAAGAAATTATAAGTACAGATGAAGAAGGTAAATTCGTAGCAATAGAAAACGAAAATAAAAGAACTATTACTATTAATGGAAAAAAAGTAATACCATGGGATCCATTATATTTTACAAAAGTACCAGGGTTTGTAGACGATCCTAAATCTACTGCCACATATCAAGGAGAGTTAATTGTTCCAATTCACATGGCAGAAGGAATTGATAATGATGAAAGAGAGAAATTAACCAAATATAATTTCGATACAGTAAGTCAAGATAATTTATTTCAAGAAGACGAGAATGGAATGCCAGGAGACGTTATTAAAATTAGATTTGCAATTCTACCAAAAGATTGGAGAAAGAAAAAAGGAGAAGGAGATAGTGACTTTAATAAAAAAAGATGGATACCGCACAATGAAGGAATTTCAATTTTAAGAGCAGGAAGAGAAGTTTCAAGATTATCCATACATGGACTAACAGGGAAAAAAGACACTATTGATAGATGGTGGGGATTAGAAATTGATTATCCACCAACATTAGATCGTTGGTTCAAAATTAAAAATGTCAAAGTTGGATTAGAACCAAATAAAGAATTAAGAAAAATGTTTAATGATTTGACATCTATTAAACAAACAAAAGCACGCGCTCTAGAAAGCATCCAAGATCATTGGACTCCACCTGCTTCAACAACAAGTAGAAATTCAAAGATAACTTGTCCCGAATGTCAAACTGAGAATGATGCAGGTGCTGAAGAATGCTCAAATTGTAATAAGTCATTAACCAAACAAAATGATCACGAAGATGCTGAAGAAACATTTTCGGATACTGGGGTAGGTCGTCCTAGAATTTTTACAGATATGAATGATGAAGAAAAAGAAGAATATTTTAAAAGTATGGAAGAAAGGTTTGACAATTTTGATGCAATTACAGATAGAGAAAGATTCGAAGAACTAGCTATCAAATTTCTTACAACTACAACACTGCCACCAAATATGCCTTTCATTGATGTAAACCCAGGAATTGGAACCACTGAATTGACTTATAATTTAACACATGTATTCTTTAGAAAAATTTATGAAATAATGGATACTCAAAGAGAACTCAGTAAAAATATCAATGAGGAATTAGATGATGACGAAATGACAGATGAATTGAATACCAGCATAAATCAAATGAGATACTGTATTGATTTGTTGTTAGGTTCATTTGCTGGTGCTCATGTTAGTATTGATCCTACAGTTAAACAAGAAGCAAAGACGACATTGAATCTTTTATTGCAGCAATGGACTTCAATGTTACAAATAGTTACAGAAGATGATAGATTTGGAACAAGAACAGAAAATAACTAATTATAGTCTACCCATAGAGATTATTGGCAACATACTTCCCGACAAGGAAGCAATTAAAGATTTTAGAACTTTAATAAATAAAGTTGATCCTAAAAATAATTTTTTGCAGGATAGATTAAAACTTCAAGAAGTTTTTTTAGATTTAAATCCAGAAATATTTACTGATAAAAATTTTCGTAAAATTTTTTTAAATTCAAATTATCAAAAAGATAATTTTAAGAAATTTATCAAAGATATAGGAATAACAGATAAAATAACTACAGCAAATAAAGAAAAAATAATTAAAAAAGCATCCTCATTTTCATGGGGCGATAATAAAGAAACAAAATTTTTTGTAAACAGATTTCAGCTCGATGACTCTTTTATGCCTGAAAAAACATACAATTATGTAGAATTAGAAGAATTACCTCCAGCAGAGACACCATATGAAGAAATGTTTGTATATCAAACAATAATTTATGAAAAGGCATTTGGATTGTTAAGAAAACCAAATCAAAATTTCATCATACAAATTCCAACAGGAGGAGGAAAAACAAAAATAGCTATGGAAATAGTAACAAAAATTTTCAATACAAAAACTAATCAAAAAATTTTATGGATAGCAGATAGAAAGGAATTGTGTCAACAAGCAAGTTCTTCATTTGAAAAGATTTGGCAACACAAAGGTACTAAAAAAATTATTTTAAATAGATGTTGGGAAAGATTAAATTTTAAACAAGGAGTTAAGGGAAATAATCTCATCATAGCAACAATTGATAAGATCATTAACTTAAAAAAAAATAATAAAAACATTGATGCAGACATAATAATTTATGATGAAGCACATCATGCATTAGCACCAAAATACAAAAGTGCAATCATTTTTGCAAGAAAAGATGTATGTAATTTAATTGGATTAACTGCAACGCCAGGAAGAAGTTATGATGATGAAGAAGAGAATGAAGAACTTTCTAAAATGTTTGATGATGAGCTTGTACGAATTAAGGATGAAATTACAAATACTGGTAAAAAAGTAAGTTCAATAAAATATCTTCAAACAATTGGTGTTCTCAGCAAAGCCATTAAAAAACCTGAGATAAAAATTCCAGTATTAAAAAATATTTTTACAAAAGCGGAATTAAAATCGTTTGAAAGTAAAACGGATTATAGTAGAAAGGATTTAGAGAAAATTGGACGAAATAATCTAAGAAATTTGAAAATTTTAGAAGAATTGGTTAAAATTGCAGAAAGTGGAAAACAAATTTTATTTTTTGCTACAAGTGTAACTCAATCAAAATTAATGTTTGCGTGCATAAAACATTTAGGATTTTCAGCTGCGCATATAGATGGAAGTACAGATACTCAATTTAGAGAAAATAGTATTAAGAAATTTCAAGAATCAAAGATTCAAATATTATTTAATTTTCAAGTATTGACTGCGGGATTTGATGCACCTTGTATACAGGTTGTTTTTATTGCAAGACCAATAAAATCTCCAGTAACATTACTTCAAATGATTGGTAGAGGGATGAGAGGTAAAAAAGTGGAACGCGGTACTGAATATTTTGATCTATATTATGTCAGGGATGGAATTTTCGAAAAGTTTGCTGGAATTGATGATATGTTTAATATGTTTACATCATATTTTAAACAAGGATAATAAATGAATTGAAGTTCATTGAAGATGCTGATCATGTTAATGATGTAGAAAAAAAAATTTTATCTTCACCATTAATGTATTCAATTAGAAAATATTTAATTAAAAATTCTGAAGGAAAAATCTATCTTTACGTTCCATATATCAAAACAAAAATTCTAAAAAAACTTCTAGAAGAAATTGATTCTCAAATTACAATTATCACAACTTGGAAGATTAATGACCTTATTTCAGGCTCATCTGAACTTGAATTGTACCAATTTTGTAAAGAAAACAACATCACACTATACATTCACAATAAAATCCATCTCAAAGTTTACTCTGTAAATATGGAATCAGCAATTGTTGCATCTGGCAATATTTCTCAAAATGGTTTGATGGAAGGTGGTAATTATGAAGCTGGAGTACTAGTGAACAAATTAGAAATTTCAGACAGACTATACCTTGAAAAAATAAAAAGAGAAGCCACATTTGTTGATGATAAAGTTTATCAAATTTATTTAGAGCAATATGAGAAATGTAAAAAACAAGCACCAAAGAAAATTGACTTTGAGGATCCTAAAATAATTCCACAAAAAGATTATTTCTTAAAATCAGCATTACCAATGACTGAAAACATTGATGATTTGATTGCAGGTTATGAAAGAATCAACTCCAATTTAGAACCTTCAGAAAATTCAGAAATAACAAATTGCATATATCATGATTTGGCAAATTATGAAATTGAATTAGGACTATCAAAAGAAGAATTTAGAAAAAAACTACAACAACAATTTTTCTTACATCCGTTTACTCAAAAAATTAATGAATTCATTGAGACAAATGAAAGAACGCAGTTTGGATTCATAAAAAGATGGGTCAGAGACCATTGTACCGATGTTCCACTACCAAGAGCATGGGAATTTACAAAAAATATTCAAATTCTATATCACTGGTTTGTAAAATTGGGAGATTATGAAATCTATGTCTATGGAAGTCATTCAGAAAGTATTAGAAAAATTTAATTAAAATTCATCAAAATATTGTGGATTAATTTTTTTAATCTCATATTTTTCAGCCATGCTCACACCAATATCATGATCATAAAGGAATTTAACAAATTCAATTCCAGAAATTAATTTTATGGACGTATTGTTCTTGAACTCATCAATTGTTTGATTTGAAAAGGAAGAAGTAGTGATAAAAATACCTGGAACGTCATCATTCTTACACTTACCAAAAAATTGTGCTACATCACCATAAGGAACAGTTTGCCCAGAATATTTTTTAGATTGGAGATAAATTTTTTTCAAACCAAGTTTATCCTCATAAATAATTCCATCAACACCACGATCTCCTGATTTTCCAGTATGTTTTGATTCACCATAACCCATTGTTACTAACAATCTTAAACATAATTTTTCAAATCCATCATTAGAAATACGGTTTTTGATTTGTTGAAGTAATTCTAATTGAATTTGATTAGCATGTGATTTTGATAAATCTTCCAAAGTTTCTTCAGTTGATTCACTTTCAGGATATTCAGAAATATTTAAATTATTTTTTTCATTTGTAGAATTATTTCCAAATTCTTTCCAAATTTTATTTGTAATTTCAGGATTATTTTGTTCAAGTAATTTCAAACCCAATTCACTAATACAAAAAGAGGCATCACCTGGCTTTGTCTCATCTTGAATTAATTCTGTTCCAGTTCCCACACCATTTATCCCTATACGAAATTGTGAAACTACGTCTGTTACTCTTTTACGAAATATTTTTCTTGGATGATTACCACTAAATTTTTTTTCCTTTTCTTCATCAGTTAATTGAAAATGGTTAGCAAGAGCATTAACACAGTCATCCAATGAATGGAATTCTTGATCTTTTGCAAGATATTCCAATAGCGGTTTGCGGATATCTAAAATTTCAGGTATGGTCAATGAAATTATGTGGATAATTTAGAATTTTAATCTTTAATATTAAACTTGAATCTTTGCTAGTGATTCAAGTGAATTCAAAATCTCATTAATTGCAATTTCAATATCCTCATCAGTATTGAACCGTCCACATCCAATTCTAATAGCATAGTGTGACTGTTCTTCGCTTAATCCCAAGGCTAAAAGTACGTGTGAAGGCTCTACATTCTGAGTAGTACATGCAGAACCTGCAGATATGGCCAATTTCTTTGAAACTGAATTAATTATTGCCTTGCCTTCAATTCCATCAAATCTAATGTTGAGATTATGAACCAGTCTATTTTCTGGATGACCATTTAGTTTCCCACCAACTGCTGCAAACTTTTCTAACATTGAATCTGTCCATTTTTTGTATTTTTTATTTTCATCATTCATTTTTGATACTGCAATCTCTACTGCCTTTGCAAATCCTACAATTCCTGGAACATTTAGTGTTCCAGAACGAATGTTTCTTTCTTGTCCCCCACCATAAACAATAGAATTTAGTTTAACTCGTGGCATCAAGCTTCTAAGGTATAGTGCACCAATTCCTTTTGGTCCATAAATTTTATGAGATGAAAATGACATTAAATCAATATTCATTTTTTTAACATCAATTGGAATGTGTCCAACTGCTTGAGCTGCATCAGTATGAAACAGTACATTATGTTCATGTGCAATTGCACCAATTTGTGAGACATTTTGTATTGTACCAATCTCATTGTTTGCAAACATTATTGAAATTAGTATAGTCTTTTCAGTAATTGCAGATTTTAATTTCTCTAAATCAATCAAACCAAACTCATCTACTGGCAGATACGTTACATCACACCCCAAAGACTCCAAATGTTTTGCAGTATCTAAAATTGCCTTGTGTTCTGTAACACATGTAATCAAGTGATTGCCTTTGTCTTTATTTTTCTCCATTACACCAAGCAGTGCTAAATTATCAGACTCTGTTGCACCTGATGTAAAAATAATTTCATCGTTGTTTGCCCCAATTGCACTTGCAATTGTATCTCTTGCCAATTGGACTGTAACTGATGCGTCATACCCGTATGGATGATCCAAACTAGATGCGTTTCCAAATTTTTCAGTAAAATATGGCTTCATTTCCTCAAATACACGAGGATCTACAGGCGTAGTTGCATGAGAATCTAAGTAAATTGGAGGTTGCTCACTCATTTTGCTCATCTTTTACCAATTCATAAAAATCAGACAAATCATTAATTCTAGGCCACAAGGCAGTTGCTCCTCGATTCATGTGAGCACGAGTCATTTTTTGCAAATAAATTTCAGGATCTAATCCGTCTTTTTTTAATCGATTAAGCATTAGTGCCATGTAGATTGGTTCATGTGTTCCAAAGAGAACTGCAGGTTCTAGTTTGGAGCCTTCTTGATTGTACTCATCAGGATTTGGAATAGATGGATCCTTTAATGACATACAAAATCCAAATCTCAATGAAATGTTTGGAGTCAAACCAGTTTTAATTCTCATCATGCCCAAATTCTTTTGAACTCTAGAACTAGTAGTTACTGCACTAAACTTCAATTTCTTTTTCTCCCTTGTTGTTGAAAAAGTATCTATCATGCAATACTGTTTTTCCATTTTCTGAATCATATGCAATAACAATA
>Ga0209360_1002027_pt1 | contig 12600 bp, 18 predicted proteins | sample SaaInlV_130m_DNA_3_FD_184651 | JGI IMG/M metagenome (GOLD analysis project Ga0209360, IMG submission 184651) | Marine microbial communities from expanding oxygen minimum zones in the Saanich Inlet - SI037_S3LV_130m_DNA (SPAdes) (version 2) | ecosystem: Environmental > Aquatic > Marine >... | reverse complement strand
ACTGTCAACGGCCTTTACACTTTGATTGCAATGTCTAGCGATTTTACTACACTAAACACCCTCAAACCCCTCAAAACAAGTCAGTATTTCTTTAGATTCCTTGAGGTGTATGTATGAACAGTTTCTTGTCTAGTGAACGAACTAAAGAATCCTATTTTGAAAAAATTTCATCTGAACCAATAAACACAATTCGTAACAGAAAAAATGCCATAAACAGTTTTGAAAAATTTTCAATTACACAAATTGGAGAATCATCTGATTCTGTTATTGCAGAGCTAAAAAAGATCAAACAAGAATCAGAACTTGAACAATATGAGGAAACATTGCATGATTTATTACAAAAGTGGATTAATTGGAGAGCCCAAACTGGTTCAAAAGCTAGTACTGTGATAGTTGTTTTTTCATGTTTACGAAGTTATCTGTATTATAGAGGAATCAAAGTAGCTGATCAAGACATTAAACAATATCTGACATTTAAAAAATGTACAAAAGAAGAAAAATATCCACTATCAACCGAAGAATATCGTACAATCATTAGTGGATTTGCTAATAATCCACAACGACAGGCAATCTATCTTGTACAGGGCTCATCTGGAATGAGAATAGGTGAGATATTAAATTTAAAGAAAAAAAATTTTGATTGCACTCAAAAACGAATCAAGATAACCATTCCTGCTGAATTTACAAAAACTAGACAATCAAGAAGTGTGTATATCTCAAATGAGGCAGGATTAATCGTTAGAAAAATTATTGATTCAGTTGAGAATGATGATCTTGTATTTCATTCTTCTAAAAATATTACAAATGCTAGAATCAATGAACGTACTGCTCTAGTTAGATTGGGTAGAAATCTTGGTGGAATATTCACTGAAACCTACCCTTCAAGTAAAATGAGAAAAATTACCAGTCATTCCTTTAGGGCATATTTCTTTACAAAGGCAGTAAGAAAGCATGGAGAAAACTTTGCTCATAGGTTTACTGGTCACAAGGGATATCTAATGCAGTATGACCGGATGACTGATGTTGAAAGATTGGACATGTATCTAGAACTGGAGCCTGAATTAGTTGTATTTGATCAAAGTAAGAATGAACTTGAAATTTCCAAATTAAAACAAGACAACACATCAATTATTGCATTACAAGAAGAAGTTGAAAAATTAAAATCAGAACGTGTTCAGAGAGATAACGAAATTTTAGAACAACTCAGAATTGAATCGAGGATAATTTAATCCGTCCATATATAGACCGATTACATTTGTTATGTTATGTCTTTACAAAAAAGCCATAACTTGAATGGAAAAAAGGTGTTAGAGTACTAGACACTAACCAAATCCATCTTTGCAAGTTGGTAAAAATGCAAAAATTAGTTTGCACTTGTCATGATTTGGTATTTGTAATACCTGAGAACGATAAAGAATTTTATGACGACTATTCACATGAACAGATTTTATCCTGTGAAGAACATCTAAAGAAATTTCCAAACTGTGTTTTGGTTAAAAAATAAACTCTGTTGTCAGAATTTATCACAATAAGAGTTGAGAATAACTTGAAATTCATGCCTGCAAAAGACAAAATGTTCTACAGACGAGAAAAAGTGATGAAGTATTTTGTACAGGGAATATCCCAAAGAGAAATTTCTTACAATGTGGATTGTAGTTTAGCTACTGTTGAACGAGATATCAAACACATTAGAGAACAACTGACAGTACAAAAGTTTCTCTCAGAGAATAAAAATTCTGATATGTTGCCATGACGGGATACCTTACATTTGCGATAAAGAAGAAGTTATTGCCATATTTAGTGAAAAGAGATGGCTACAAGTGTTACTTGTGTGGAATTAAATTCAAAGACGTTAGAGAGCCTATTATTGAGCACTTGGATGACAATCCTTCCCACAATGATTGGGATAATCTTGCCCTTGCTCATCAAAGTTGTAATATCAAAAAAGCAAACTACGATAAGGATTTTATCAATATTGCTGAGTTAAAACAAGAAGAAAATCGAAACCACATCTTTGTGAGAGAAACTTTTTCAAAGAAAAATAGTAAAGTTTCTACTGAAATTGAAATAAGTAACAAATGCTATCCTATAACTGAAAAATATCTTGTTGATTTTATACTTGAACATGGTTGGTTAGATTACAAATCCACACTTGCAGATATTGCATATTTGTGTAAGATAAAAACTGGTCATGGATCTATTAATCAAATAAGAAATCATGTGTATATGCTAACTTCTTCTAGTGCACCATTTGAAATCATCAAAGATCCTAATACAAAGAAAAAGATAATTAAAAAGCGCTAATTGTCATATAATTCTCAATTTTGATTCCTGTGTAATGTTGATAAGTGTGGGGTTCTATGTGGAATTGTTTGAAATTTTATTTAAAACACTTTCACCCAGTTTGGATTCCTAGTTGAATCGTGCAAGTGAATATATCTAAAAAATGAAATTCCACAAAAAGTGATCTCATATATGGGATTCATGTAATAATTTGACCTATATTTTATTAGACAGTATTTCCCCTCCTATTTTATGAAGTTCATTTTATGTCTGTTAATGATAATTATTTCTAGTGGTTTTGCATCTAGTGATGCCTTTGCAGAAACTTGGTATTATTATGTAGAACCCCTTCCAAATTATGCATCATATGCAACCAATGTGATGGATTTGTCAACTACTGCTTGGGAAGATGCAAATGATGATCTTGAATTTATTGAAGTTACATCTCCGGAACAAGCAAATTTTCAAGTTCAATGGGTAAAGGAATTTGGCGTTGAACATGTTGGTTATGCATATGGTAGTTGGTTCATTGAAGTAGGTCTTGGTGATAGTAACTGTGGTACTGGGATGTGGCAACCATATTCTGAAAAGTATACTACACACATAATGACACATGAGATTGGTCACGTATTGGGATGGGATCATGTAGACGATCCTGACAGTATAATGTATCCTGTTGCACTTAACTGGGAATATGGGATAGTTGAAACTAGTAAAACCCTGACAAATGATTATGGTTATTTTTCACCGATATGTACATCTAAAGATTCTGCAACTTTTAATTGGCAAGTATCCTCTGATGATCCTACATATGGGTTTGACGTGTATTTTGTACCTTCGATAGAGGAATTTGACAGTTGGGTAGAAGATGGAACGTTTAGTTATTTTGATGATGCTGGATGTTTTGCAGAAAATATGATTTCAGTCGGAGGAACATGTGAAGGAGTTACATCAGAAAGTGGATTACTAGTATTAATGGGTGATAAAGCAACTGAACCACTTACAGAAATTACACTAAATGTTCAAGAAATTAATCTGAGTAATAATTTTAGTCTAGGTTCAAATGAATCTGTAAAATCCACACCCCTTCCAGATCCTACGGTTCCTGTTGCCGTTGATACTGAATTTGAATTATATGTAGATCCATTACAACAATTTTCAATCAAATATCCGTCTAATTGGATAGTTGATAGTACAGATTACGGAATTCAAAAAGTGAATTTTATTAATGATTATGATTGGACTGCTCAAATTTATGTAACTGATTACGGAGATGTAGATTATACAGGATTTAACGAATCTGAAATTTTAGATGATATTATTTCATATGAACAAGAGTATTGTAATGATGCCTCAATCATAGATTCAGGGTACATTTGTTATGAGTTTCAACCCTTAGGTTCAGATCCTATAGTTATGGCATCAGGAGAAGAAGCATATATTGTAGGATACCAAAGTACACGTCAATATGATTCAATTTCTAGAATTGAATATCCTATAACTACAATTCTTACAGAAATCCATGATGGCTCTAATGTATGGGTAGTATATTCCGAAGTAGATACTTATGCGATCGAGTCCTACGGGGAAATTTTGGTACAATCTCTAGAATCTTTTAAAATAATTCAATCTGGTGAAGAATCTTCCACTCCAAAATCATCAGGAACTCCAATCCCAACACCCCAACCAGAGGTCATTACAAGTACGGGCTCTGCAACATTAAGCAAATCTAGTGTTGAGATAGGTTTTGATCAATCCGAAGAAGTGAAAATTTATGGAACAATAAACAATGTAAATAAATCTACAAGAATTAACATTACATACACATATCCAGACGGAACAACAAATGGAGTTCAAGTCTTTTCAACTGATTCTGGAGTTTATGAAACGATTTTAGATTTAGATGTTAATTCCCCCAAAGGAGTTTATGAAATACTAGTAACATCAAAAGGTAAAATTCTGGGAATGTTGGAATTAGAAGTTGTAGAAAAGAAAATGGACTCCCAACAGTTTCCAAAAGTTATTACAACTGATACTGAACAAACTCCAATTGAATCTCCTACAATATTAGAAAAACCAAAATTTTCATTTGTAGATGATTCAAAAGATCCTTGGTCATACGTAGACAGATACAACAATGAAGCATCATACAAAGAATGGTTTGATGAAAACTACCCTGATTACACTATCTATGAGGCTGTAAATTTGAAAACTCCTCTAGATTTTATTGATACCTCTAAAGATCCTCAATTTTATGTTGACAGATACAACAATGAAGCATCATACAAAGAATGGTTTGATGAAAACTACCCTGATTACACTATCTATGAGGGAATTGGAATTACTGAAGATGAATATTTGGTTATAGTTGCATCTTTAGACCAACCAGATGAAGAATCCATTGAAACACAAGACATTGGAGAATCAATTGTAGCAGATAATGTTGACTTGCCAGTTGTAACAACATCTCAAAAAAACACTGAAGAAATTGAAATAGAAACTGTAATTCAAAACGATGAACCTACATGTGGTGCAGGAACTGTGGCAAAAAATGGAATTTGTGTAGTAGATACTACAAAATCTGAATCATCATCTAAAGGTGGAGGCTGTTTAATTGCAACAGCAACATATGGTTCAGAGATGGCACCACAAGTCCAACAACTCCGAGAACTGCGAGATAACTCACTATTATCCACTGAATCAGGCATAAATTTCATTAATTCATTCAATGATGTTTACTATTCCTTTAGTCCAGTAATTGCAGATTATGAGCGAGAAAATCCAATATTCAAAGAAATTGTAAAGATTGCAATCACTCCAATGATTACCAGTCTATCAATTTTGAATTATGTTGATATGGATTCAGAGGAATCCGTTTTGGGATATGGAATTTCTTTGATTATGTTAAATGTAATGATGTATGTTGGAATTCCAATTCTAGCTGTGATGAGATTTAGAAGATGAGTTTAGAATGCAATAAATTTTTCAAACGACACAATTTAGCATCTACTTACAAACCAATGCTTGTTAAATGCCTGCTAGATTTGGGGGATTTTGAAAAAGATGAAGGAAGTCAGTGGGTAGAAAAAAATGGTGATACATATACCGTAAATTTACATTTTGTGGCAGCCCGATTTTTGAGATATTACCATCCCTTGAAATTCAAATTCAAATTAAAACAAGAAGCAACAAAGCAAAGAGTTGCCATTTATGATAAATTAGAAACATACAAGGAATTACTTGGAGTCAAAAAAACACCCTCAAAAAAACAAATATGTCTTGATAAATTCAAAAAATTAAGAGAAGAAACTTTCAGACATTCATTAATGAGAGATATGGTATTGCCAAAACTTCTCAATGATTGTAATATTTACAAGATAACTAAGGACAAAGAACACATCATTATCAAAAAAGATGTGGTGGATTACATGCATGAAAACAAAAATGTGTTAGACTCGGCATTAAATCATATGATTTCTCAATATCTTGAGAATTGTAATGCGTCTCCTAATATTTCAACAAAGATGGATGAAGAATTAAACAGGAAATATCTTTCACCAAAGCAAAAAAAAGAAGTACTTCGGATTGCAAAAAATACCTGTTTTTATTGTCATGCCAAAGATGAAAAATTTGCAATGGATCACTTTGTTCCATGGAATTACATTGGGCAAACTGAACAATACAACATGGTACCTGCTTGCACTCCTTGTAATTCTAGTAAACATGACAAATTGACTGTTCCAAAATATTTGGATAATATAATTAAACGAAATAAAAATTTAGAAAAATTACCTATGGGTTATTCTGCGGAATTTCTTACAAACATGTATGAGCAATCTATTGTTGAATATTATGGGGAAGAGAAAGATCTATGGCAAAAATAGACCATAACAAGGCAATTAGGGATAAAATTCCAGAAATAATTGAAAAATCAGGGCAAAAATGTAATGTGAATTCACTTTCTGACGTTGATTTTCTAAAAGAATTAGAAAAAAAATTAGTCGAGGAACTAGATGAATATCAAGAAAGCAAGAATATTGAAGAATTGGCTGATATTTTAGAAGTAATTTACAGGATTTCTTCACTCAAAGGAATATCATCTGAACAATTAGACAAAATCAGAAAAGAAAAATCTACTAAGCGAGGTGCATTTGATAATAACCTGTTTCTTATTTCTACTGAGGATTAGAAAATGAATAACGAAAAAGAAATTCTAAAATTGCATGAACTTGAAGTAAAATAATATGCGTTATACAAATGATAATGAAGTTTGGACATTAGTTGAGGGTGTTGAGAAATTAGTTGAAAACAATGTGGAGTTTGAAGAAATAATAAATTATTTTGATAATGCACTCAAGCAAAAACCCAATGATCCTTATATCCTATATGCAAAAGGAGGCTTTTACTTTGACAATAACAACTATGAAGAAGCAATAAAGTATATGGATAAAGTTCTTGAAATTGAACCTCGATATGTTTTTGCTTTGGGTTTGAAAAGTAAAATTTTATCACTTCTTGGAAAAATAGAAGAATCTAAAATATGTATGGATGAGGCTGAAAAAATAAAATCTGAAGAATCCTAATTCTGATTAATTTTTATTTTAATGAAAGTGCCTGATTGTAATCCTGTCTTGTAAGTATTCCAACAAGTCTATCCTCTTTTTCAACTAGAACATAATCATAAAATTTGAAAATATCTTTTATAGTGCTTAAAAAAGAATTGTGTTGAATTTTAGGTGCTATTGGTTCTAAAGAATTTAATGTAATTTTGAGATTTTCAGCATCTAGTTCTAAAATTTCTGTAATAATTTTGTCAGTTAACATTCCAACACATGTTTTATTTTTGTAAATTGGCACTTGAGAAATTCCTAATCTATCCATTTTATTTGAAACATCTCGTATATCATCACCAATTTTAAATGAAATTATTTTTTTGAAAATTTTTTCAATTGTCTTACCTTTTACTTTTTCAACATATTCAAAATAATCATAGATTTTTTTCATTTTTATGTAACTTGGATCTTTAATTTTTCCCAGTTCTACCTGGTTCATCCATCCAAAAGTAGGCTCATTATCTAATTTTGATGCTATTTCTCTGATTGACAAATTGAATTTTTTTCGTAAATTAAGAATATCCATTATTTCTGGAAGCATAAATAACAAATCTTACACTTGAATTTATGTGTATAGTATTCTATACTATTGTGTATTGTATCCTATTAGATAGCATCACTATAGAGTATGTATGAGTACAAATCATAACAATAGGCAACTAGAGCCTAAAGAAAATCCAGAATGCACAACTCTGGAAAAAGATAGTAAAACATGTGCAGAACAACAAGTAGAGCAAAACAACTGCAATTGTAGTTGTAGGGAGGTACCCTCATGAGTGATATTCTTTTTGAGGGTAAATCTCTCACCCTCTATGAAGCAAAAGACAATGATCAAAAACCAGGCATAATTATTGCATGTGGTAATGTTCACTTGTTTCTTGCACTAGATGCTACATCTGAATTAGTTTCAGGATTAAATCAAGTAGCATATGAACTGTTCAAGACAAGGAATGAGATCTTTCAATGAACAAAAAGATAGAAGAGAAAACAAACTTGAAATGACTTACGATCGACCTCTTAGAAAAAAGGTAATGATAACCTCAATATCTCCTGGATATCCTATGTATTGTCCAAAATGTAATTCAACTAGGGTCGTAATTTTCTATGATCCTCGATTTACTCCCAGACTTCAAAACAAATGGGACAAATTAATATTTGAAAAAAGAATCATACTTGAAAACAGATGGGAAAAAATTAAAAAGGAAAATCAATGGGGAACCTTGGAAAAAGATTCTGAAAAACCAAACTGGGTATGTAAGGATTGTTTTGATGGTGGAGTTATTCTAAAAAAATGATAATTCATTTTTATTGTATTTTACTTTCCCAAACAAATTTTACGAGAGAGGTTGAATAGGATTATGGTGATAAATTCCCTTCCTATTACATTATTTTCTGCATATCCTAGAGATGTGGGCCAAGGCAAAATTAGAATTTCTTTGACAACTATGAAAAAATTGGGTATTTCTAAAGGTGATGTTGTAGAAATAAAGGGTAAAAAAAAATCTATTGCAACATGTTTCCCCTTATCTTCTTCTGAAAAAAAGAAAGGAATTGCAAGAGTTGATAGTATAACTCGATTCAACTGTGGTTCAAAAGAAAATGATTCAGTAACGATAAAACAAATTAAAACAAAATCTGCCGTCTGGATTCACGTAGAACCATTAATTCCTGTTCCTCCAATTGATGAACGGTACATTAATGATAGTCTTAATGGAACATCTGTTTTAAAATCTGATAAAATTATGTTTCCATATTTTGATGATGTACTACATTTCAAAATATCACAAACATATCCTGCTGGCCCTGTGACTATTTCTGATGATACCACTTTTGTAATATCTTATTGGGATTATTCAAATAAAAGAAAAACTGAACAAAGCGGATTGTCTAAACAGGTAATAGATGAAAGAGAGTATATGCAAAATATCAAAATTAGAAGATACAAAACAGGAGAGGCATAATCTGAATCCTCAATTAAACAATGTCTTCTGAATCTAAAAAATCAATCATATCATTTGACCAGAAAATTCTCTTACAATTCAAACAATATGAAAAAAATTTCACTGAAAAAAGTGAACCCATTTTCTTTGATAATACTGGTGAAAAAATATCCCTGAAGAAAATTTACAACTTAGAATCTGTTGATGATAAACCAATTAGTATGATTGCAGTAACTCGACATCAATATGATACTGATAATTTTTCAACATATAGAAATTACATACAAAATGACTTAAAATTTGAGAGATTCTATTATGGATTATGGCCAGATGAAAAAGAAAACAAAGTAGAATATGATGTCCTATATGTAATTCCTACTAACAATAATGAAAAAGTTCAAGATCATCTAAACTCACACAATCATATGAATAATGGGCAATCACAGGCTATGGCATTGGTGATATTTGCAGACGGCTCAAGTGAAATTATTGAAAATTCAAGAAAGTTTTGAAACTAGATTTTCTTAATGGGAAATACTACATGTCATTTTTAATATCGTGATGTTTTCTTACATTTAGTTTAATAATTAGCATTTACACTAATATTGAAATTCAATTTACCTTACATTATGAAAATTCTGATTGATGAGATGGATGATGGTTGGGATGAAAAACTCAAAGAGTTGGGTTATGATGCGTATAGTGTCAAGAAATTACGTACATCTGGGCATAAACTTCAGACTGATTATTCTGTGATAAATTATGCTAAAGAAAATGGTATGCTTTTAGTTACTAGAGATACTGAGAGCGGTCAAGCATGTGTAGAAAATGATTTACCTTGCATATTACTTGACAATGAAGAAATTTTTAAAATAGTTACTGATAAATTAAAAAAATTCTAGTTCACGTTTTCTGTACCAAATTGTAGTACTCTTAAATTTGCAAGTACTTCATTTAGGAAAGTTTCTTCTTGTTGATGTGCAATTATCTCTATAATTATTTGCCAACAATCATTTATTTTTCTATTAATTTGCGAAAACATTTTATCTTTTTTAAATGATGGATAGTGTGACAATAGTCTCATAATCCCATCAGTTGATTGAACTATGTGGATGAGGTGAATAACTGATCTTAATCTTTCATGATATGTGAATTTTTCTTCATTACTTGTAATGTTAAAATTTGTTATTTCCTCAAAAATTATTTCTGTTTCTTTATGTAAATTTTTGAGTTGTTTGTTTACTGATTCATCTAAATTAATTAATTCATATTCTATGTGAGATTTACTGTGAACTTTTTTATCAATTTCACCTGCTTCCACTAGAGAACTAATTTCTCTGTATACTATTTTTTCATTACCTACTTTTTTTATCACTCTTTTTGCAAGCTCAGTTCCTCTAGTTTTACCATTTTCATTAAGAACTCTGATGATTTCTGTTCGTATGACTTCTGAATTTTTATCCATGTTTCTTTCCTATGTTATTTTTTGATATTTGGTTAATACTTCTTTTTCACCTACCTCGTTAATCTCCTTTGCTAATCCTTCCAAAATTTCTATACCTTTTCTGATTAATTCTTTTTTAGTATTCTTATTTTCTAATTTTAATTTTAATATTCTTTTTTCATCATTTACAAATCGTAACAAATTGACACCGTCCCCCATGTTAAGATTGATGTAAAAATTTACATATTCTGTGGCTGACTGAATGCCCATTATTTTGATTCTCCGTTAATCTTACAACTCCCGTCATTATTTCTTAATTTTCTCGCCATTACATATGGTGTAGATAATAGTATTGGGATGGATATTGCAATAAACATTGTCTGCATTTGTGTTAATGCAATAGATAAGGCAATCCCGCTAGCAGTTCCAATAAAAATTGATAAAAATGTCCCTGCACATGTTGGACATGCAATGAATAATCCTGCAGCTGCCCCTATGGTACTTGCCCCTCTACCTTTCTTTGAAATTCTATATGCACTAATGGCAATTGACGCATTTAATGCAACTAGATATGATACTATGATTTGTAAAACCAAGTTTACTGGAATCACTTGCAGTCCTACATGTTCTGTCAAATAAATAATAATTTTTGGCATGTATCCTGGACCGCCACAACACGGAGCAATAAATCCTGATGGAATTGTTGCCCCATAGTGAATTGCAAAATTCACTTCAGGTTGATATACAAGCGTTCCTGAAATTAATGAAAAGAATATGCCATATGTGATAAACACTGCAACAAAAATTTTTCGTGATTTAGAATTCCATGTAACAAGTGCAATTATTGTTGATAGATCTTTTCCATTTCCTTGAACTTTTCCTTTATGGTAACGATACATTCCAAATCCAATTGCCCCCAATGCTGCTACTAGTGTGACGTAAAATCCAAATGCAATTCTCTTTATTGGCTCAATTACACTCGGTGTTAATAATTCTGGATCTTGATATCTTCCATAAATCAAAAATAATATTCCAATTATTACAAATCCTAAAACTATCAGTCTTTTCCCTTTACTGATGTTTTTACTTGACTGCTCACTCATGATTCTAAATCTTTCCTTATGGAATTAAATCCTATCTTAGCTGAGCTTTGGAACAAAGATGTAAATGATTGCAATAATTTCCAGTCTTCCGAAAATCATCAAAAATCCTAACACAATTTTTGTTGCAGTATCTGTGTCAAAATCAATTATACCTGCAGATAACCCTCCTGTGGTAATTATACCTGCAGATTCAAAGAATGCATCTTGAAATGGTACATCTTCAATTACTGCTAAATGTGCGCCTGTAATTGCTGAAATTGTAGGAAACAGTGCAAGAATAATTAAAGTTGATATCAATTCTTTTTTTGATTGATTTGATAATTCTTGTCTTTTGATTTTACTGAAAAATGATCTGCAATTTTTTAAATGGAATAATCTGAATATTTTCAAACCTCCTGCTGTAGAAAATCCACAACCTCCAATAAACATCAAAATTATCAAAATAGTGTGAGCCCCCCCATTCAATCCTGCAAGACTTTCTTGTTGTAATCCTGCAGTGGTACTAGCTGATACTGAATAAAATGCACTCTGCAGTGGTTCTAATCCACTAATCCCAATAAACAAAATCGTTGCACCCCCGAGTATTCCAAAGTACGTTAATACCTCTTTTCCTAATTTTGGTGACAGGAATTTTTTTCTAACAAATGCATAGTGGAAAGTAAATGGCAATGCCCCAAGTATCATTGCACCCATCAAAATAAGGTGTTCTTGCCATAATAGATCATCAAGAATTGTAGATGTTGGTGTAAACCCTCCTGTTGAAAGTGTACTCATTGCCAATGAAAAATTATCAATTAGATGCCCTGGTGAGAAATCATCAATTGGGTTTCTTGAACCAAACAAATACAGTAAAACTGCAACAATTACAATATAGACTGCAAAGATGACAGTGATTGTTAAGAACAATTCTTTCATGTGTAATGTTCTTCCAGATATGAAACCTCTCATGGATTGTAATTTTGATTCTGGATAAAATGCAGTAATTACTAGATAGATGAAACTCATTCCTCCTACCAGTTGCGTGTAACTACGATAAAATGTGAAACTCTGTGTTAATTGTTCTGGTTCATCAAACAATGATATTCCACCTGTCGTAAATCCTGCAGCACTAGAAAAGAACGCATTTCCAAAAATCTCTAAACTGGTTTCATCACTTGGAAATACGTACAGATATGGAATTGTTCCAAATAATGATAGTAAAAACAGACTAGAAAAGA
>Ga0209360_1002020_pt1 | contig 12638 bp, 8 predicted proteins | sample SaaInlV_130m_DNA_3_FD_184651 | JGI IMG/M metagenome (GOLD analysis project Ga0209360, IMG submission 184651) | Marine microbial communities from expanding oxygen minimum zones in the Saanich Inlet - SI037_S3LV_130m_DNA (SPAdes) (version 2) | ecosystem: Environmental > Aquatic > Marine >... | reverse complement strand
ACAATTTTTTCCTGATGGTAATTTTGATCTGGATTCAGACAGGTTTCGCGATGGTAATTTTTAGTGCGGCCCTGCGTGGAATTCCGGAAGAATCTCTGGAAGCAGCACGGATAGACGGAGCAAATGAGATACAGATATTTTTCAAAATCATGATTCCGCAAATTGTGGTAACGATCATGGTTGTCTGGACAACAATCACAATTATTGTACTCAAAATATTTGATATTGTGCTTGCCATGACAAACGGTCAGTGGCATACAGAAGTACTGGCAAATCTGATGTTTGACTGGATGTTCCGGGGCGGCGGAGATTCCGGCAGGGGAAGTGTGATTGCACTGATGATCATGATTGCGGTTATTCCAATTATGGTCTGGAACATAAGTAATTTCCGTAAAGAAGAGGAAGGACGATGAATCCCTTGTCACTCAAAAAATTAAGCTTTGCTAAAGTCCTCAATTCAACCGGACTTTTGGTTTTGGTGTTGCTCTGGATTTTGCCTACCGTCGGTTTGCTGGTGAGTTCATTCCGTGACAAGGATCAACTTGCACTCACTGGATGGTGGACAGCGCTTTCAACCGCGGAACGAAATGAATTCAGGAGGACCGGTATTCCGGAAGATCAGTACGAACGGGATGGAAAATATGTTATTTCCGGAAAATTGCTTGAACCAGGAGGTAAAATAATTCAGACCTTCAGTACAAATTTCCGTAAATTGACTGCGAATACAGCCGGAGAAACCGCAATATTTAAAGACGGCAGTCTTTTTACACTGCAGGAAAACGGTGATTATGAATGGATTTCTGCTGTGCCTTTCAAGCACAAACGCGGAAAAAGGATTTTTTATGTTGCGAAAGTTCCGCCTACTTTTTCATTGGACAATTACCGAGAAGTTTTAGCTTCAGAAGGAGTTGGTCAATCTTTCATCAACACGCTGAAAGTCACAATTCCGGCAACTGTAATTCCTATTATGATTGCCTCTTTTGCCGCATATGCTTTTGCCTGGATGAAATTTCCTGGAAGGCAGTTACTTTTTGTTTTTGTAGTTGGATTATTGGTGGTGCCGTTGCAGATGTCATTGATTCCATTGTTGAGCATGTACAATGACATTGGAAATTATTTTGGCATGGTAGCAAAATCGTATCCCGGCATCTGGCTGGCACATACCGGTTTCGGTTTGCCTCTAGCCATTTATTTGTTGCGTAACTATATGGGCAGTTTGCCTAGGGAGATCATAGAGTCCGCTAAAATTGACGGGGCGACACATTTCCAGATATTTACACGTTTGGTTCTGCCTTTATCTGTGCCTGCGTTGGCTTCATTTTGTATTTTTCAATTTCTATGGGTGTGGAATGATTTGCTGGTCGCACTCGTGTTTCTGGGCAAAAAAGATGAACAAATTGTACTAACCTCAAAATTACGCGAACTGTTAGGTTCACGAGGTGATAACTGGGAGATATTAACCAGCAGTGCTTTCATCTCTATTGTTGTGCCGTTACTTGTATTTTTTGCTCTGCAGCGTTACTTTGTGCGTGGATTGGTTACCGGTTCCGTTAAGTCCTGAAACACAAATTTATTGATTGTCAGTTACTGATAACGGCGGCGTCAAAAATAACAAATTAGTGGTTTCAGGTTTTGACGAAGCCATCAAATATAACTTATTTTATTTTAAGAAAAAAATGAATTCTCCGAATAATTATCTCAATGTGACAGTAAGTGAAGACTGGTGGAAATCAGCAGTTTTTTATCAGATTTATCCCAGAAGTTTTTGCGACTCAAACAACGACGGCATCGGTGACCTGCAGGGAGTTACGAAAAAACTAGATCATCTTAATGATGGAAACGGCGGAGGTTTAGGTATTGACGCAATTTGGCTTTCTCCTTTTTTTCCTTCACCTCAAGCAGATTTTGGTTATGATGTGAGCGATTATTGTAATATTGACAAGGACTACGGCACTCTGGAAGATTTTGATAATCTGGTTGCGGAAGCCCACAAACGTGAGATCAAGGTGGTTTTAGATTTAGTGCTCAATCACTCATCAGACCAACATGAATGGTTCAAAGAATCCAGGCTGGACCGCTCTAATTCCAAAGCAGACTGGTATGTTTGGGCAGATCCAAAACCGAACGGGGAACCGCCGAATAACTGGCTTGCCGTTTTTGGTGGTGCCGCCTGGACTTATGAACCGCAACGGGAACAATATTATCTGCACAACTTTTTAGCTGAGCAGCCGGATTTAAATTGGTATAATCCGCAAGTGCGTGAAGCACTGGCTGAGGTAGTACGTTTCTGGATGAACCGCGGTGTTGACGGCTTCCGACTGGATACAGCAAATTATTATGCACATGATCGGGAATTACGTGATAATCCAAAACGACCTGCTGATTCAAAACTACTGGAAGACGGTCAAGAAGCAAATCCGTTAAGCGGCTACATTACCAAGTATTCAAAAGATCGTCCTGAAAATATTGAATTTATACACTATTTACGTAAAATATTTGATGAGAAAGCAAGTTTTACTTCGATTGGTGAAATAGGCAGCAGTGAAGGTTTGGATGAAACGCTGAAACTCGGTGCGGATTATGTGAAACATGGTGACGGACTGCATATGGCCTACACTTTCGCGATGCTGAGTAAAGAGATGAACGCAGAGTACTTTGACCATGTAGTACGTTTTACAGAGGATATGATTGAAGACGGTTGGCCCTGTTGGTCACTCAGTAATCATGACTGTACCAGAATGATGACTCGCTTTAACTGCTTCGCTGAACGTGAAGGTTTTCAGCAAATGATGCTTTTGTTATTATTGTCTTTGAGAGGAACTCCGATTATTTATTATGGAGAAGAAGTTGATATGGAGGAATATCCTATCTCAAAAGAAGAGGTTCGTGATCCACAAGGCATTCACTTCTGGCCGAAAATTAAAGGTCGTGATGGTTGCAGACTTCCTTTTCCATGGGATTCAACATTAGCAAATCAGGGATTTAATTCTGGAGCCCAATCCTGGCTACCTGCAAAAAATGCATTGTCTCTGGATCAAGCTAAAGCTTCTCCTGACAGTAGTTATAACGTTTTAAGAGAAATGCTAAAAATACGTAAAGCTTTTCCAGCGCTGCAAAGAGGTGCTTTTAGGCGGATTTTGATTGAAGGCAATTCTTATGTTTTTGAGAGGAAGACAGAAACAGAAACTTTGTTGATTGCCGCTAATTTTTCTACCGAAGAACAACATCTTAAATTACCGGCCAAAGTGGAGCAAGATCTTACTCCTCAAGCTCTGAAACGTTCCTGCACGCTCAAGAATGAGCAGTTGGTTTTACCTGGATGCGGTTACTTTATTGGCAAAATATAAATAAATACATCAGCTGGATCTGCGGATTATTTCTGGCAAAGCATACTGTGTGAGACATAGAGTTAAAGCCAAAAACTCAAAAAAATTTTTTCTGTTGAGGAATTAGTAGCGCTAGATATTTCGTCTTCGGCATGAATTATGTGATACAAACCTCCGGAAGTTCTTTCAGCTGTTTATTTGTGCTAAAACTTTTGCCACAGTACTGCCAAACTCGGATGCTCGTTTTACTACCGTGATTCCGCAATCTTCCATGATCTGCATTTTTTCTGCTGCAGATTCTCCCTGCGTGGAAATGATGGCTCCAGCATGTCCCATGCGTCTCCCTTTTGGAGCAGTGTGTCCTGCGATATAGGCCACGACTGGTTTTGAAACGTAATCCCGTGTAAATGCCGCTGCCGCCGCTTCTTGGGGTCCGCCAATCTCGCCGATGAGTACTACCATTTCGGTTTCGTCATCTTCTTCGAAGGAAAGCAGATGATCCTTGAATGAACTGCCGTTGATTGGATCTCCACCAATACCAACACTGGTGCTGATTCCTATGCCGAGTGCCTTCATTTGAGAAGCTGCCTCGTAGCCTAATGTTCCGGAACGTCCGATAACTCCTACTGAACCCTGCTTGTAGATGTGTCCGGGCATGATGCCCATCATCGCTTTACCGGGGCTGATGACACCAGCACAGTTGGGGCCGATCAAACACATTTTGCGTTTCTCTTTGTAACGTATCATGTAGCGTTTGACGCGGATCATGTCTTGAGACGGTATTCCGTCAGTAATACAGACACATTGACGGATACCTGCATCGGCAGCTTCCATAATCGCGTCTGCCGCAAATGGTGGAGGAACAAAAACTATGCTGGATTCCGCTCCGGTTTCCTGTACGGCCTCTTTGACAGTGTCAAAAACCGGCTTTTTCAGATGTGTGCTCCCGCCTTTTCCCGGCGTGATTCCGCCCACTACATTAGTACCGTAATCAATCATTTCCTGAGCGTGGAATGAACCGATACGGCCGGTAAAGCCCTGTACGATCACTGGTGTTTTTTCATTAACAACTATGCTCATGCTCCTCCTCCGGCTACAGCGGCGACAGATTTGGAAGCAGCTTCATCCAGACTCTCTGCGATAATAAGTTCCGCACCGCTTTCGGCAATAATCTTCCGGCCTTCTTCGACATTTGTGCCAGACAAACGTACGATGACCGGGATCTTTATCTCAAATTTATTCATCGCCTGAACTATCCCTTCTGCGACCCAGTCACAACGGTTAATTCCTGCGAAAATATTGACTAGAATAGCCTCGATGTTTTCATCAGACAAGACCAGGTTAAAGGCTTTGGCCACCCGTTCCGGAGATGCTCCTCCTCCGATATCTAAAAAGTTTGCCGGCTCTCCTCCTGCATCTTTGATCATGTCCATAGTAGCCATCGCTAAACCGGCACCATTGATGATACAGCCTATGTTTCCATCCAGTCCAACATAACTCAAGCCTCTGTCAGCAGCCTTCATTTCAAGCGGGTCTTCCTGCGATTTGTCACGTAACTCTGAAATTTGCTGCCTACGAAACAAAGCATTGTCATCAAAGGCCATTTTCGCATCAAGGGCCACTAACCTTCCGTCTTCGGTGACAACCAAAGGATTGATCTCTACCATTGTTGCATCCAGATCCCGAAAAGCACGGTAGCAGGCTTCAATGACTGTCACGGCCTGATTCACCTGTTTAGCTTCTAGTCCCAGTGCAAATGCGATTTCACGTGCTTGAAACTTTTGTATTCCAACAGCAGGCTCAACACTGATATTCACGATTGCTTCCGGATTATTTTTGGCTATCTCCTCAATGTCCATTCCGCCTGCGGCTGAAGCCACGACCATGATACGTTCTGAACAACGATCGAGGACAAGACTCAGGTAAAATTCCGCTGTAATCGATGTTGCTTCCTCCACATACAAGCGTGAAATCATTTTACCTTTTGGCCCGGTTTGCTGAGTAACGAGTCGTTTACCGAGCATTTCGTCAGCAGCCTCCCACACCTCATGTTCATCGGCACAAACTTTAACACCTCCAGCCTTTCCTCTTGCGCCGGAGTGGACTTGTGCTTTGACAACCCATTTATCACCGCCGATTTCTCTCGTACGGTAAGCTGCCTATTCCGGACTGTAAGCCAATCCACCCTGCGCGATCGGTAATCCGTACTCGGCTAATATAGCTTTGGCCTGATATTCATGAATATCCATAGGTCAATCCTTTAGTCATTCCGATTTTGACTGAATCAGTTCATCCTGTTTGACTACATTTTCCGCCATCCGTGCTGACGCGGCATCAATTAAACGTCCGTCGAGTGAGGCTGCGCCTTTTCCTGCAGCAGCTGCTTCCTCAAGAGCTGTAAGAATACGTTTAGCACGTTCCACTTCAGAAGCGAGAGGAGAAAATACAGAGTTTGCCAATTCTATTTGCGAGGGGTGAATGGCCCATTTACCTTCATAACCTAAAGCGGCAGCACGTTTTGCACCGAGAATATAACCATCAGGATCTTTGAAATCCCCAAATGGGCCGTCGATCGGACGCAGACCGTAAGCCCGGCAGGCTACCAACATACGGGAAAGCGCATCATGCCACTGATCTCCGGGATAATCCGGATTCAATCCACCGATATTGACTGTGCGTGCCCTGCAACTGGCGGCATAATCCGCGACTCCAAAGTGCATGGCTTCGAGACGTTTGCTGGAAGTTGCAATTGCTTCTACATTCGCCATGCCAAGTGTAGTTTCGATTAAGGTTTCTATGGCGATAGGATTTGTAATGCCAATTGCTTCTTCGATTTGGGAGAGCATTGCGTCCACCATGTAAACATCGGCCGCTACCCCAACTTTAGGAATCAGGATGCTGTCCAGTCGATGGCCAGCTTGTTCAACAATTTCGACGACATCACGGTACATATAATGAGTGTCAATACCGTTGATGCGGATTGAAATCGTTTTCCCCATTCCCCGCCAGTCGATGTCATTGAGCGCTTGTATGATGTTGCTACGGGCTTTTACTTTGTCTCCAGGAGCAACGGCATCTTCCAGGTCAAGAAAAACATAATCTACTTTGCTGTTGGCCGCTTTTTCAAACATCTCCGTATTCGAACCAGGGACGGCTAGTTCACTGCGTTGAAGTCGTTGTCGTGCTGGTTCATAACGTGTGTGACTCATTGATCTGTCTCAGGAAAATATAGGTGGTTTTTTAAAAAATGTGGCTTTCATAAAATAGTCCAGACACCTTAATATTTAAATTGTAAAATATAAAGCTTTTTATTTTGTAAATTTTCTGGTAAATATTTTCAGCTACAATTATGCAGCAATTGAGATCTTATTCTTACTTCTAGATATTTAATTAACAAAATCAGATAGTAAACAAATAATATAAAATTTGCAGCTTTATCAAAGATTATCTATTAGTTAAATTGAGTTTCCAAAAATTCAAACAGAGAGCATGAGTTGTTCTAATTATAAAAACTATAAAAGGAGGCAGGACTATGAGTAACAAGAATGATTTACAGGCACAGCGTGAGGCTGCGATACAATTGACAGCAGGTGGAACTCCTGCGCGAACCCTCAATCCGTTTTTTGGGGTTGGCCCGATTACAAATATGACAACCGATGAGGTTGACCGCCGTTTAACGCGCTTTGAGTTTGAAGCGTGGCTGGAAAATAATTATCAAAAACTCGATGATCAGGGTCAAAAAATAGGACCGGTAACGACTGGTGAACTTGACCGCTGTATGCACCGCGGTTATCCGGCAGATAAAGTTGTGCTGGACATGATGCGGGAAATTCACCGTTATTTTGAGTTTCCAAAACAAAACAAAATGGCAGTTGGTCTTGGAGGCGGGCACAGCGGATTTACTGTCGCAGTGCTGCATTTGATGAATACGGAAAGCGGTTTTAATGTGTTTGTAGATACGCCGAGGCCGGAATCAGAGTCAGCCAAGCACGGCGGAGCGTTCAGGCAGTCCTGGGGTGTTCAGTTGATTGAACTGCAGAAATATGCGGAAAACGGGGACGAAAGCCGGATTCATTTCAACAGTAGAGAAGGCCACATCCCGTCTGCGGATGAATTGCAAAAACTCGGCATAAAGTTGTTTGTCGGAGTGGGGCATGAAACAACCGGTGCGACTACGTATGCTGAAGAAGATGTCCGGAATCTTTTGGAATGGATTGATCTCGATCCGGTAAATCATCATGCTGTCATTGATGCTACTTCAACGCTGGGAGCTATGCCGTGGGCAGAGGATATTGTTCAACAGGTTGTCGGTAAATGCAGTCTTTTTATGCCTTTTCAAAAAGCAATTGGCGGCACGGCAGGTTATTTCATTGTTTCATTCACACCAGAGGCACTGGCATTGGTTGAAAAAAATGTAAACAATCCTGCGTGGGCAATTCCACGTCAACTTAAACTCGCTCTTCCTGCAGACGGACAACAACCAATTTCAGGTAAAAAAAGTTTAGCTGCCGGACCTTTTTATGATCCAGCGAAAGAGCAGATGATCGGTGGAATAATCAACACATTCAGTACCATTGCCTTCGCAGAAACAACGTTCGGCTTACTCAATTCAGAAAAGAAAGTCGGTTCGGTACGTGAACTCAACAAACGTTCAATAGTAAACCGTGCCGAGGTGGAGCAATGGGTTGCAGATCATCCACTTTTCGCGTTGGGGGTTGAGGATAGTTCACGTCGGGGTGCAGCAGTGACCCTCTTAAAAGTCAATGATGCAGATGTAAACGATCCAGAACAGCACGCGAGAATTATCGCTAAAACCAAGCAGCTTTTAGGCTTTGAAGGATTGACTCATCCAAACGGTGATTATGAACACGGACTGGATGTAGCACGTTACGTCAATACTTTTCCGGGAACTGCCGGAGATTTTCGTTTATGGATAGGAGGAATACGTCCTGTTTCGGATATCAGTGCAGTGTTTGACAATCTGGAGTATGCGTATCTCCGTGCAAAAATTGTGGTTCTGGAAGAAGAGCTTGCCAAAGACGGAGTGACCTTTGAAGCGTCTGCAGCAGCGGATGCGAGCGTGAGGCAAGACGATCCAAACCGAGCTTACAAAGTCCTCATAGCGGATTTAGTCGGCTTGAAATTTGACTTAGACGGAAATCCAGATTTCAGTCAGCTTCAGTCATACATAGCAGAAAAGGGCGGGGTCTTTCATGCAGGACCTGCTGCAGCGGAAGATAATTTAGAAACAGGAAAAATCCATTTTTTCTATCAGCCGGATTTGAGCCGTGCCGACGAAATTCTACCTCAAACCGATCAGGGTCAATATGACGCGTTGATTGCGGCTGCGACCTTTTTTCCAAAAGAATCTGTCTTTAATGAAGGTGGAGTACGCATCGGAGCAGGTACCGGAAATATGGGCAGCGCCTCATGGGGCGGCGGAAACGGAGCAGGTGGCGTTGGTCCATTGATGAACACACCAAGCTTTAACAGCAGAGCCACTGCGCACATGGCGTTCAAAGCTTTGCTGAAAACTTCACCTGACTTGGATGTGGCTACTCTTCATCAACTTGTGATTGATAAAAACTTTGATACCGGAAAGCAGCTTAAAGATTTTCCTACAGAAAAAATTGAAGCTAAACGGATCGGCATCGTCGGTATCGGAAACATAGGCCGTGAAGTTGCGAAAATCGCGCAGGCCTTCAGTATGGAAGTAGTCGTTCACGCACGTCCACGACACAAAATGTGGATTGAATCAGAAGGTTTTATTTACGCTCCTACCATCGAAGACGCAGCAAAAGGTGCGGATTTTATCAGCTTTCACACAGGTTTGGGTGCTCCTAATCCGGAAAGTGGAAAATTTGAAAATGAAGCTATGATTGGTGAAAGTGTACTCAATGCTTTAAACGACGGAGCTGTGCTGATAAACTACGACCGTGGTGAAGTGGTGGACGCAGAGGCGCTGGATAAAGCATTGTCCAGTGGCAAAGTACGCTATGCGGCGATTGATGCGGATATTTTTAAAAATCCGGACAACGGAGAAATCACGGGACCAATGGCACCTTATCTTGCTTTAGAAAAAAAACATTCCGGAAAACTGGAACTACTACCGCATGCTGCCGCGGACACTGAACACGTTTCCAGAGTCGAAGGTGCAAAACAAGCAGTTGATCAAATTTTTTCCGTGATTCAATTCAAAACCGTAATTAATCTCAAGGGCGATTTACCGGACGGTTACACAGACGGCGGAGCTAAGACAGTTTCCGGAGTCGGGAAAGTCACAAAACAACGCTTAAGTGAATCGGCAGACGATGCGGAATTTCTGGCGAAAATGCGTAAGACCACTGAAGAGATCAGTGCAATCTGGGGAGCATTCGATTCCACGACAAATCCTGAACGTCGTGCGGAACTGATTGAACGTTACGGTTCACAACTGATTTTGGCTTCCAATACTTATGCATCTTTGATAGACGGTGAAGGTCTCAAAGGACCGTACGTCGAATAAAAAAGGAGAAATATCGCACGCCATCATAAACTTGAAGACAAGCAGTTTGCGCTTCTGCGGCTGATTTTCGCCGCAGAGTATCCAGTTGAAGACTCAGGATCACAGCTTGATTTTACAGCTCCGGAAACTGAATTCAAAGCTCTCAATTCCGGACGTTTGAGTTTTGTTTTTCTTGCAAAACAGGGAGATAAGCAAGTCTTCCTCAAAATTGTCAAACCGGGATTTATCCGTGACAATATTCCTTTTTCCGTACTTTGCACGGAGGAATGCCGTCTACACAGTTCCATCCCCACCTTTCAAACTTTTCGTGGAAAAAATGGAGAATTGCACCAGCATGTTCCGGATCAGCTTAAAGGCGATTTTGCTGAGCTGAGTTTTTTTGCAGGTCAAACAATCACACTGACTGAAGCGGCACGGGACGGCATTGACGAAATTCCGGAAGCACTTAATGACATTCCGGGAGGTCGAAATGGGCAACTGGCTTTGATGGAACAACTTGGTGCTTATATCGTTAAAGTGAGTCGTGCTTCGAGTGCTGTTACTGAGGATTTGCCGAAAGGCGTAGTAACTGCCGATCCTACCGGATTTATCACTGGACGACAAGTTGCGGGAGATGATTTTGCGCTCAGTGAGAGCTTGACACATTTGCGCACTCCGGAGGACCGGAAAGCGTTAAAGCACCATGTCCAAAGCATGCTCCAGAATTTAGGAGCCTCTCCGGAAGCACGTGCATTTCATCAAGGATTGGAGCGTGGTGATTTAGAAGTAATTCTCGATTGTTTCAATCAGCTGGAGAAAAAGATCGAGCAAAGTTTGCTCTGTGATCCTGCCCCGGATGTGCCTGTTCATAATGAAGTCAAACCTGCAAATGTCGGTGCTGTTTATGACGCTGTTGCAAACCGCTGGAAAATAACGCAAAGTTTTGATTTTGACAACATGGGATTTGGTACGCCTGAAAATGGGGATCAAACACCACTTGAAAAAGATTTGGGTCGCACATTATCATTTTTCGCTTTTGATCCGCTTTCAGGTGAATTTTATGCCGATAATGCGAAAGCCACGATTAAAGGTTATCTGGAACGTTTAGCAGAAAAAATGAGTGAAGCCGAAATACTTCGTCTGCAAAACTACATTCGTCTTGGAATCGTCACCAGCTATCTCTGGCGTTCGAGCTACCTTGCGGAAGAACTTCAGGGGCAGAGCACAGGAATACAACTCGCCAGAATTGACCCAGGCATACACCTTAGTCAAATCAGGGAATTTGACTCGTGGCTCAACTCAAATTCATTTAGGGCGATGCTGGAAGTTTTGCAGAATACAACGCGAATGGAACGTCACCGTGAGCTTGAAAGGGAAGCCCAACAGTTCCGGAACAGTCCCGAATATTACGTCAAACGTGAGGAAGGCAGGTTACGCGAGTACGACATCCGGCTTGATGCCGCACACGATCAGCTAAATTGTAGTTAATAAATACGAACAAGGAAAATCTGCATATTAACGAAAACGCTGGCGAACATCCTCCATTTCTTCCCCTACTCCGGGAATCCGTGAAGCAGTCCATTGCTTGAATATGGAGGTTCCACCTTCAAGGAATTTTTCCAGACGGTTTTGTTCGATTTCAGTTTTGATTTCAATTATCTCGCACTCATCAAGTTTGCTGCACAGATAATCGTCACTGGTCATTATTTCGTCAACCAACCCCTTTTCTTTTGCCTGTGTGGCTAACCAATATTCACCGGTTGCAATTTCCTCAATGTCAACATCCGGACGTCCTGCTTTAATCAGTTGTTTGAAAGCCTCATGAATAGCAGTTAAGTCATCCTGTAATTTTTGTTTGCCTTCGTCTGTAACTTCGGAAAAAGGAGTGACCGTACGCTTATATTTTCCGGCAGTAAAAAGGTGATAGTCGACTTCATGTTTTTGCAAAACTCGGTGAAAATTAGGAATTCCGGCCACAACGCCAATTGAACCGATTATCGCAAATGGCGCAGCAATTATTTTATCTGCCACAGATGCCATCATGTAACCACCACTTGCTGCAACAGTATCCACGCAGACAACACAACGTAACCCCGCTTGTTTTAGCCGTTCAAGTTGTGAACTCGCTAAGCCGTATTGTGAAACAGCGCCTCCGGGACTGGTGAGCCGTACAACAATTTCATCTGCAGGTTGAGCCACCTGTAAGAGGAAGGAAATTTGTTCACGCAGTTGTTCTACTTCAGTGGCCATTACACTGCCGATGAAGGTGAGAACATAAACGCAGTTTGAATGCTCTTTAAGAACGTCTTCGGTTTTGAGACCGCGTTGTAATTTTTCGCGGATTGTAGTTACAGTTTTTATACTTTTTTCTTTATCTTTCAGTTTCTCATTCTTCTCTTCTTTTTTCCTAGCTTTTTTTAACAGCTTGGCTGCATCTTTAGGTAAAAAGCTGGCTGCATGCATTTCTCTTTCGAGGTGCTCAAAGTCATTTTCAAAACGATGATTCCAATGTTTAAAGGTGAGATGCGGCTCTTTTTTACGGCGTTTACGTTTAAAAAAGATGAGTTTCAAGACAAGTGCAAATCCGGCGAATAGAAAAATTGCCACACCCGCACTGTAAAATGACCAGTATTGTTCGATAAATTCGTTCATGCAGTTTTCATAATTTAAATGTTAACTTCCACAAGCTTGAGGAATGCTAGAATTATGTTAGAATAAGTACTCTTTAATTGAAACAATTTTTATGAGTAATGCATGCCAAATTCGGAGTCTAACTTTTTAAGAACCATCTTACTTTTAAGTGTATGTTTTGCATTTTCAGGAACAAC
>Ga0209360_1001970_pt1 | contig 12859 bp, 5 predicted proteins | sample SaaInlV_130m_DNA_3_FD_184651 | JGI IMG/M metagenome (GOLD analysis project Ga0209360, IMG submission 184651) | Marine microbial communities from expanding oxygen minimum zones in the Saanich Inlet - SI037_S3LV_130m_DNA (SPAdes) (version 2) | ecosystem: Environmental > Aquatic > Marine >... | reverse complement strand
TCTATAGCCTTTAGAAAAGAAAGGCTGCTTACCAACAAAACAAAAACCCGGGCTTGTCCCGGGTTTTTTATTGGAAAACATAACGCCTAAAAGTTTAATTTGATTGACTTATATTTGATAAAACTTACGGTATTATTAAGGGTACAATTGAACCATGTTTATGTTAAATTTTTATATATAAATTACATGCTAACAAAACGAACTAAGGATAGCAAATGACCAAAAATATTAAAGAAGAAAAAACACCAAAAGTAAATATCGATGGTACTGAATACGATTTAGATCAGCTATCTGTCAAAGCTAAAAATATGATTGGTTTTGTACAATGACTATTACAGGTGTAAATGATCCTCCTATTATTAAAATATCAACACCTCAAGCAATTGATACAACCAATCCAAATATTGACTTAACCCTTAAGAGTGGTCAAATTGTCGAGAATATGTTGGGTGATTTTGGTTTTTCTTCTAGTTCAAATTTGGAAAGCTCATGGAATACAGTAACTAACACACTTAACCTGTCTTTTGACAGCTCCACCAACAATTCATTCTCCTTAATTGAGCACATGCCAACAATCTCATTAGATGATATTGGCGATATATTTAAAACTTCAATGCTGGAAGATGGCTTTAGCAATATTAACGGCTATTCATTTAGTTATGATGTAGATAATAACCAGATGGATCTTAGCTTTGATAGCGCATATCTGAGCGGCATTTATTTAACCAATTACATTCTTCATGTTAGTTTTAATGCAAATACCAAAACGCTAGAAGTTAGTGGATCTTTATTTAATAGCGATGCTGGCAGTATAAATATCTCAAATGCAGATCTAAGTGCTACTGAAGTGGGAGCATTTACCGTCTTAATGCTTTTATTAGACACTATTGCCACTGTCGACTTAACAGACATTGATTTTGCCCAATTCAGCCTAGAGTTACTAGGTTATAGTGATATTGTTGGACTTTCAAGTAATTGGGATGGCCTTAATAAGACATACGCTATTGAAGTTGATAGCGCTAAATACGAAGACCGTATTATTAATGATGCCAAGATAGTATCTGCGAGTAATTCAAATGGTGACATCACCGCTTATAGCTCTCAGGCTATTGTATATGGCGCTGATCCTACCTTATCTCAGGCGGAGATATCAGAAGTGGTGATGTTTGCATTAGGCGAACTTGGGTATTCGTCTATCAGTGGATTCACCTCTAATTGGACAACATCTAACGATGTACTAACCGTGAGCATGGATAGCGCTTATTTATCAAGTTTGCGTATTACCAATATTTCAATGAATTTGGGTCTTGATACTAATGGCAATGTAAGTAGTTACAGTGGTTCTACATATATCCCATCTTATGGTCAGTGGGTTTCTTTAACGAAGTCCGACTTAACAACTACAGAACTTGCAATTATTAAGCAAACTTATTTAGCTATTGACGCATTAGAAACCATCAGCGATCAAAGCACCAGCTCTGATGTTGCAATGATCGCCCTTAAGGTATTGGGCTATGAGCAAATTAGCGGCTTAACAAGTAGCTGGAATAGGGAGCTCTTAACCTCGACTATTGAGGTAAATAGTGCGAGATTAGATGGTAATTTAATTACTAATGCTACGATTGTCGCATCGACAAATTCTAGTGGCAATATTAATGACTATAGCAGCACAGGCTCTATCACTAATCAATATGGCTATACATATGATGTTTCATACAATCAATACAATCTTAATGATGCTGAAAAATTTGTCATTCAAGCGGGTAATTACGCCATGGCTGAGATTAATGGAGCCTTGCAAACATTTAATAAATACGATTTAAGTGACACAGAGTTATTCTTAGTAGAGCTAAGTCATGAAGTGTTGGTGGAAATTGACAGAGTAACCGCTAATCATAACTTTACTAACGGAGATATAGCCATTGTTTTTGATGATGCAGGTAATATTATTAGTTATGATTCTTCAATAGAACATTCTGATGTAGGCACTATTGTTGGTACTGCTGCTAATCTTGATGTAAGTGAAGTTGGTATTGTTAAAGATACTTATACTGAGATTAATACACTTGAGGGTATGGTTAAAAACATTCAAAGTGCAGCTAATATGAATGATGTTGTCAAACTAACGCTTGAGTATTCAGGCTGGAGTGACTTAAGTAATATTGTAGTTACCTGGGATGACAACACTACCACGGCAAACATAACCTTTGATGGGCTATATAACGGCGAGACAAGAACTGACCCTAGATTTACAATGACAGCTGGGGCAGATGGAGAGTTAACTGCATTTAGTTATACCGCAAATAGCCCAAGTGGCAGTAAGCAGATGGATCTGATTCAACTTAACGACATCCAGTTGTATAGTAATAAAGTAGCCCTGAAGGTCATGTCAGATTTGTACGCTCTTGAGCAAGCTGCTAACCACACCTCAAAATTAACTAACAATATTAGTTTTGATTTGTATAAAGACAATATAGACACAGATCAAAATTTAATTATTGATAATGGCGAATTGCGCATTAATGAAAACTATGACTTTGATGTTATCAAGCTGACAGATATTAGTACCTATACTCAAAATATTAATATTTCTGATGCCATTGATGTATTACGTCATATTGTTAACTTAGAAACATTAACGGGCAGCGCTTTTCATGCAGCTGACACGGATAACAACGGTAGTGTTAATATTTCTGATGCCATTGACATCTTAAGACACATTGTTAACCTAGAAACTATTGACACGTTTGATTTAATTGACGATAGTGGTAATAGAATCTCTGAGCTTGATGCTAGCACATTAGGAGATGCACCAGCCTGGATGTTAGTTGCTAATGGTGATGTGGATATGAGTGGTGAGTTTGGCAGTGATTATGTGATGACCAGTGATCTTGTATAGTGCTGTAAATCTATAGCCTTTAGAAAAGAAAGACTGCTTATCAACAAAAACCCGGGCTTGTCCTGGGTTTTTTATTGGAAAAAATAACGCCTAAAAGTTTAATTTGATTTAAATTCATTGAGCATTGGTCTGTTTTTCATCAGAAAACTCTTTATCTAATAAGAGTACTTTATTATATTTTTATTTTCTTATGGATCATAATGAAATTTATTTTAGTAGCATAATAAACTACTTAACTTAAAAAAGGCGGTGTGTTATGAGTGTTAATATTAGTAGCAGGGTGTTTGTTGATAGTAGTGATAATCAAAATGTTGACAATCCATTATTAAAAAGTATTCAAGTAAATGGAAATAAGCAGCCCACTATCAATGATGAATATTTGATTAAGCTTGATGTGGGGTCAAAAATATTTATTGATGTTGATGGGCGCTTTAATTCCAAACTTAGTGTGTTTGATGCGAATGGCAACAAGGTTGCAACAAACAGCTCTAGTAGTCGTGCCGAAGTAGATGAAACGGGAAATCCATATAAATACGACCCTTATGTAGTGTTTGATGTTGAGCACCATGGAATGTATCTTATTGTGCTTGAGAATGGCTCAGGAGAATACACACTTAATCTATCAAAAGACACAAGTATTTCTGTTTTAGAGGATTCTAGTGATAACCTGATTAATGTATTGGGTAATGGTATCGATGATGCTAACAATACGCTATCCATTGCTAGCATCGGTAATGCTAAGCATGGCAGTGTTACAATTATTAATAACCAAATAGCTTACACGCCAGAGGCTAATTTTTACGGAAAAGATGAGTTTAGCTTTATTTATGCTAATTATTTATTAGAGCAAAGTGAGGTTAATTATCAACTACAAGTGGTAAATGTTGTTGACATTAGTTTTGAAGATTTTAAGCTTGATGTTAATAATAATCCTATTAATGATAGTGTTTTTCCAACCATAAAAATAGCAGCAACCAAGCTAATTGGCTCTAATGATTATTATTCATTTTCACTATTGCAAGGTGAAAATATTTTTATTGATGTTGATGGTAGGTTTAATTCTAAACTCACCTTGAGCAATGCAAAAGATGAGGTAGTTAAATCTAATGGCAGTAGTAGCAGGCAAGAGTCTGACGAGATAGAGGGTATTTATAAGTATGATCCGTATATTGAATATAGTGCCTTGGAGTCAGGCGAATATACAATCAAGCTGGAAAATGGCAGTGGTAATTATCAATTGTATGTATCAAAAGATAATCGCTATTCTTCTCTGATATTGATTCAGGCGATACAACGAGTTACCAGGTTATGCTAAATAATAACACATCGCTACCTAACTGGCTTACATTAGATACCAATACTCAAACATTGTCAGGTGTTCCAAAAAGCCAAGATGTTAATGATTTAGAGATAAAGGTGAGCGCAACTGATAGTCAAAATGCAACCATAGAATCTGTATTTAAATTAACCGTTAATGAAAAAGCAGATGCTGTTGTGTGTTCATATGATGGCACGTTATTAGACAGTTTGACAATGCAGTTTTATAGCAACGGCAACAATTCAAATACCAATATTGACATTAATAAAGGCGATGTCAATATTAAAGAAAACGTAGTATTCGACGCTATTAAAATCGAACAAAATCAGTATACTGAGAATGCTATTAACATATCTGATGCAATTGACGTTTTGCGCCATATTGTTGGACTTGATGTTTTAAAAAGTAGTAGTTTTGGATATTATGCTGCTGATGTTAATAATGATGGCAATGTAAATATTTCAGATGCAATTTCAATACTCAGACATGTTGTCGGTTTAGACGAAATAGATGAATTTGATTTAATTGATTCTCAGGGTAATAGAGTAACAAGTCTAGCTACTGAAACATCATTGGTTTTGCCTGAATATCAGTTAATTGCGAATGGAGATGTTGATTTTTCAGGGGAATTTATTACGGCAACTGATCTTATTTAAAGTATTTTTTCTAATTAACAACATTTATTTTTCAAATTATGCAACCTTAGCAATTAAGATCTTTTCTGCCCCATAATTGAATTAAGAGTAAAATTAAAAAGATGGGTATTAGTATTTTAAATCTAGCAAGTGATATTTATAGAAAGCATGTGCGCTCTATGATAGATCTAGCCATTGATAAGAAAAAACTAACAAAATATACTGATACATCAACAATACCAACAATACTCTCGTTATTCGCTATTTCAGAAGCCGCGAAAGCTGACATAAGTATTACAGGGGCGGCCTTCGATGTATTTTCTGGACATTTGAGCGGCTCTATTATTGAAGGTAGTCGCATACACTACACCATGGGTGATCTACACGGATTCGACACTAATAAAGTTGCCGATGATCCGTCGTATGTGGATTTAATCAAGAGCGATAAATTTATTAGTACCTATGTAGCGTCATACGAGTATACACAAGACCAGGGTCAAGCATTTATTATGAAAGGTGTTGATACTATTACTGGACAAGTTAACGGCTTTGTAAATATAGTTCCAGACCTGGGAAGTGTTGCTGTTGGCTTTACAGGAGAATTTTCTACACTTGCTGGAAGTGGCACTACAGTTGCTAGTTTTGGATCTTTAGTAGAGGTAAGCAACTCCTCAGAAAACACTACACTGATTACAGGTGCTGAATTATTAGCAACTACCTATAATACGAATTTAGTACCTACTACAAATCTAATTGAATGGCCTGCTGAAGAGTCTGATTCTGCATTTGAGTATATGGACAGTGCAACATTTGCTACTTTCGATACTTTTGTTGGAGCAAAGTCAAAAAGTGGCACGTACAAACTAGATGGCGTTGTCTCAAATATTGCAGATTTTGCAATATTTACGCCAGCTTACAAATATGGTTTTTTAGATGGGTATTCTTATTTAAGTTTGCATTGGGAGAATGGCACTGGTGGTGTTTTAGAAGTTGTAGAGCAAACTAATGAAATATTAACACCCAAACTGATTTCGACAACAACTTTATTTTTACAAGATAACAGTGGATCGACCTATGGAGGTCAAGCAAATCTGGTAGATTCTACAGATATGTCTGCAACATTAGTTTTTGAAGAGATTAATCCTGGAGATGTTACTAGTGAAGAAGTAACTCAGGTGGTAGCGACAGATGCAAGTTTTAAAGTATTTGAAGACGCCTTATCAGCCATTGATGGCTACTCTGTTGGTGACAGGATTGTAAACATTGCTTATGTGCCAGTAATAGATAAAGAAAAGCTATCTATTGGTGATATAGCAGGTGCGTTTAAGATGGAGCAAGTGCTGGTCACAACAAATGATCTTGGCATTGACATGGTTTACAACGATGGGCTCGTCTATACCGTTAAAGATCAGCAAGGGGTATTTGGATCGTTAAGTTTAGTATTGCCTGGAAGTTATACAGATTCATATTATTCAACACCGTTTTTTGGCGGATTTGATAATATACTCAAAGGATGGGCATATAGTCTTGATAACACCGATCCAGATACAATAGCGCTAAGTCCAGGCGAGACTGGTTATGATCTATTTACTGTTAATGTGTCAGATGGCGTTAATACTTCATCAATGGAGATACAGATATTTGTAACAGGATCAGATCATAAATTAGGGGGGTATCGTGACAATATATTGCAAGACGATGTACTGCAAGGCACTGATTTTGATGAGTACTTCACTCCTCTAGAAGGCGCCGATGTAATTAACGCCATGTCTGGCAATGATATTATTAACCTCCATGCTTATAATTCAATATGGGCAAGTGGTTATGTTGCTAAGAATGTTGGCAATATTGATTCTATTGGTACAGGACAGGTGATCAGCCTAGAAGGAATGAATCGGTTTAGTGATGTCATAGATGGTGGTGATGACATAGATGTACTAAATCTAACTGATGGTAATGACGCCTTCTTTATTGATGACGTCTATTCAGATCATCATAGCTCTTTAGTATTATCCCCTACAACGCAAGGCATTAATTCAACAGCAAGAATTGTTAATCTAGAAGTAATTAACGCAGGTGCAGGTAATGATATTGTTGATCTAACCAGCTCTAACTTTATCCTCACTCAAGGAATTACTATTAACGGTGAATCTGGTAATGATGTACTGTGGGGTTCTAACGGGAATGATATTATTAATGGTGGTGACGGGGATGATATTATTTTTGGTGGTGCAGGCAATGATATTTTGACTGGTGGAGCGGGATCAGATGTATTTCAATTCACAGCCACTAGTGGCAGATTTACAATTACTGACTTTGATGCACAATACGATAGCATAGAGTTTTATTATAGCGAAGGCGAATATAACACCAGCCCATTTTATCCTTATATATGGCAAATTCCCGAACTACCTGAAATACCCGGCCCTATTATTATGGATCTATCAACATCAATCGGCAAAGTGGATTCTACAATTATCAATAATTCACTTAACACTTTAGATGGTGTAAGGCTAATTGATGAAGTGCAGTTGTTTAAAGAGGCGCTATCTGTATTTAATATAAGCACCCCATCCGATGTGGATATTAAGGTAGCCACAACTCCATCAATTGATACGGGCTTATTGGCAATAGGTGACCTTGCTGGAGCATTAACAATGGATCCGATGCTTTATCTTGAATCATCACTCGGTACTAATGTTATGTATGCAAATGGTATTACGTATTACATTGAGGATCAACAAGGAGTTTACGGAAGCTTTGGGTTTGGTTTTCCTTTAGAAGGTGAGTTTAAACTGTCTGACATATCGACCGGAAACACAGACCTACGATCATTGATAGATCCTGCTGACAGTGTAAGTATAGATAGATATGCCACTGATTACGCAACCATGCATCTTTCTAATGGGTTTAACAATAACTGGCCAACATGGTACTACATTTTAGATAATGATGATATAGATACAATCAATGCAACTGTAGACTCTACACATGTGGATTCATTTACTATTAAAGCAACTAACGGTGTCGATGTGGTTGGCCAGCAAATAGATATAGATATTTTTGAAGATGTTGGGCTGCCATTTGACAAGAATACAATGTTAGGCCAATTTCAAGAAGGGCTTCCTGTAGATGAAGGAGTTTTGACTATGCTTGATTACACGGGTGTGAGTGTGGACGATCTAAACAGTTTTGATCAGCTAATTACTTTTGTGGAGATTGTTTAAGTAAGTTACCCCTCTGATGTTTACACTTGCTTGCACCCCTGGCGAGGCTCAAATGTTGGTGAGAATTTATTAACAAACCAATCAGACAGGGTTTTAATTCTGATTACCTCCACCGAATAACAGGCTATTTTGGAGTACAATAATCAGATGCCTACAACATACAAACCTATCGTAATAATAATGGATGACTTCACAAGCAGGTCATTAGAATATAGTAATACCACTTTGTATGATGCTGGATATATCGATACAGTAACCAGTTATGACTATTACACTTTAGATGGTTTGACAGTAGATGGCTATGGCGACTCTGACTGGGTCGAAACCACTTATTATGGATCATTGGGTTATATCGAAGTTCCAAGTGCCATTGATTATTCACTTGGCGATACTTATTACAACTCAAATACTTTTATAGGAGACTATGGTTATTATGCATACTCATATGATTATCTAGGGTGGGCAGCTCATGAGTCTACTGGAAACTCAGAGGTTCAGCATGGTGATTGGGTAGTCGCTGCTTTTAAGGGGCAACTAGATACCAATGTAGAAACAATTCTTGTTGATATCGATACTCAAAATGGTGGGTATATTAATTCTGTACAATCAAACATTGCTTTTGCGTACATAGATACTATTGTTAATGACTGGCTTGCAAAAAACGATACTAATGATATAACTTATATCCCTGTAGTGCTTTCAGCATCATTTGGAGGTAGTGTTTTATCATCTCCTGAAAACTACGCAATACAAACACTAATTGATAATTTTGCAGTTATTGTTCAATCTATTCCAAATGTGACAACTAATGAAAGTGGAGGACTTTCCTGGGGAGATTCTTATGACGACATAATCAATGTGGCTGCATACAATGTCGATACAGGCGGAGATTCACTGCATGGAAGTCCTACAAATTCTGATGTAATTGATATTTATGCTGATGGTTATGTTCAGCATAGTGGCTGGGATTCTGGCTGGAATTTTGGCACATCTTTTGCCACGCCAAGGGTGGCAGCTGAGTTGACAAATACATTTGTAGAGTTGTTTGATTATATTAATAATAGCCTGGCAACTGGCGAAATAACACAAGCAGATTTAGAGTCTTCTGGAGAGGTTGATTATTCAGATTATGTAAATTCATTACTTAATCTAATGACTACCGATGTGTACGTTGAAATAGATAACACGTGGTATTCTGACGCGATTCCAGTGCTGTCAGATGATGTTGCAACATCTGCTTTGCCTGTAGAAGTTCCAAATGACTACGGAAGTGCGTCAATATATGCTATTACTGATGCAAGTTACTCATTGCCTATAAACTCTTTACCTATATTAGTAAGCCAAATAAATGATGTAACAATTGATGAAGATGCTGTATACAGTTACGATGCTTCAGTTAACTTTACTGATGTAGATTCAGGTGATACTGCTACTTACACAGCAACACTTGCTGATGACTCAGCACTACCAAGTTGGTTAAGTATTACTAGTGCAGGTGTTTTATCAGGCACGCCACTAAATGCAAATGTAGGTGCAATTGATGTCAAGGTAACTCATGCAGATGCTGCTAGTGAGAGTGTTAGTGATGCTTATACATTAACAGTTGCCAATACTAACGATGCGCCAGTAGCTGCAACTTCTCCACAAATAACCATGAATACCAGTTTAGGGACAATAGTCTTTGAACTGAATGCTGAGCTAGCACCAATTACAGTAGAAAATATACTCAACTATGTAAATTCAGGCTTTTATGATGACACCTTATTTCATAGAGTAATTCCTGGCTTCATGGTTCAAGGCGGTGGCTTTACTACGGGCATGGTTAACTCTCCAACTAACGATCCAATAATACTAGAGTCAGATAATGGTCTATCTAATCTTAGAGGAACAATTGCTATGGCTCGAACCTCTGTGCCAGATTCTGCCACGTCACAGTTTTTTATCAACTTGGTTGATAATAGTTTTTTAGATTATCAAAATGTGGGCAATCCAGGTTATGCAGTCTTTGGCGAGGTGGTTTCAGGGTTGTCGATTATCGATGGCATTGCACAAGTCTCTACAACTACAGTTGGAGGGTATCAGAACGTACCATTAGCAGATGTTGTCATTACTTCTTTTCAGCAAACAGCATTAGGTCAAATAAACGACACTTCAACCAATGAAGATGCAGCATACAGTTACGATGCTTCAGCTCACTTTACTGATGTAGATACAGGCGATACTCTAACCTATAGTGCTGTTATTGATAATGGTGATAGCACAACTTCAGATTTACCAACTTGGCTAAGCATTGACTCTACAACAGGCGTATTGTCAGGCACGCCAGCTAATAGTGATGTTGGTAGCCTGGATATTAAAGTTAGTGCAACAGATGACGATACTGCTAGTGTTTCTAGTAGCTATACACTAACAGTAAATGAAGCTCTTGTTTTTCCAGATGTCTATAAAGACTATATTGATGCTGAAGCAGGGGTTAATGCTCACATAATGACGTTAAAGGATAGCGGCTCAATTTCGACTTGGGGTGAAAATTATTACGGACAATTAGGGGACGGCACTAATGAGGCATCAGAATCGCCAGTAGCTGTATTAAGCAAACTTAATTTTACAAATATAGCAACAAGTAAATGGCTGTCCGTAGCTCTATCAGAAGATGGTGAGGCTTACTATTGGGGAAATGGTGATTTAATTTCTGATGTAAACTTTAACATACCCAAACAAATTGTAGGCATTGATAACGCTACCTCTATTTCTGCTGGCTATGATCATATTATTATTTTAACAAGCTCTGGAGATGTTTACACTTTAGGTAAAGGTGTAAGTGGGGAGCTTGGAACTGGGGATGATAATTCAACAATACCAGTAAAGGTAGAGGGGGTGTCAAATGTACATTCCATTGTTGCTGGATATTCTTCAAGTTATGCATTAGACAATGAAGGAAGTGTATGGAGCTGGGGAAGTAATAATTGGGGCTCACTTGGGCTGGGAGATACGGATGATAGGGCTACTCCTGTAAAAGTTGACAGTCTATTAAGCGTTACCTTGCTGTCTGAAGTTGCTGAAAATGATGTACTGGTTCAAAAATCTGACGGATCTATATGGGCTTGGGGAGAAAATTACGGATCTTCACCGATAAAGATTGAAATTCCAGGCAATGTAAATATAGTTAAATTACTATCATTTCACCATAATTCATTTGCCATCTCCGATAGTGGTGAGTTATGGGGTTGGGGTAATGGTTACTACCTAGGAACAGGTGCTAATTATCAAAGTCAGCCTGTTAAAATTGAAGGAATTACTTCAGTTGTTGATATTGCACATGTTTCCACATCTGACCATCCTTTTATTATTGCCACCAATGATGGGTTGCTATGGAGGGTTGAAATCAACATAGAAGCCAACATTGTAGACAAGATTCTGGTTAGTGATTTTAATTTGAATGATGTAATTAACGCTATAAGTACAAGTAGCAGCATTCAGGGTACTGATTTTCAAGAATACATAACCACCCTAGGTGGCTCTAACACCATCTCAGCCCTAGCAGGCAACGACACCATCAACCTAAGTGCTGATAGCACCTGGGACAATGGTTACGCAGCTCAAAATGTAAGTAACGGCTCATCTATTGGCACTAATGAAAAAATCACTCTAAACGGCCTCAGCCGCTTCAGCGACGTCATCGACGGCGGCGCTGATATAGACACTCTAAATCTTACTACTGGAGACGATGCCTTCTTTATTGACGATGTCTATTCAGACATTCACAGCTCTTTAGCTCCTAGCTTAACTTCTACAACTCAAGGCATAGACTCAACTGCTAGGATTGTTAACCTAGAGGTTATCAATGCTGGTTCTGGTAATGACATTGTTGACTTAACCAGTACTAACTTCATCCTAGCTAATGCCATAGAGATTAACGGCGAAGCCGGTAATGACATTCTCTGGGGTTCTAATGGTGATGACACTGTTAATGGTGGCGATGGGAATGATGTTTTATTTGGTGGTACAGGTAGTGACACCCTAACAGGCGGTATTGGTTTTGATGCTTTCCAGTTTACAGCTACAGCAGCTAATGACATTATTACAGACTTTAGTTTAACTGATGATAGTATCCAGCTCTATTACCGAGCAGAAGACAATCATACTAATGCTGATTTAAGTCTTGCTAGTGGTGTATTGACTTGGAATGTAGATAGTATAAGCAATGATATTGTTGTTATTGACTTGTCAGTAGCGACGACTTCGAGCAATTTTAGTGATATTGATCAGCTAATTACTTTTGTGGAGATTGTTTAGTTATTCCATTTATCTACCTATTTTAGTGGAGGAAACTTTAGATGTGGGTCATATTATTAACTTTGAAATACTAACAAGCAGCGCCTTCCACGCAGATGATGTTGACAACAATGGTAATGTTAACATCTCTGATGCCATTGACGTTTAAGACATATTGTTAACCGAGAACTTATTGACACTTTTGATCTCATTGACAGTAGCAGCAATAGAATCACCCAGCTTGATGAAACCGCACCAGGCGATGCACCAACTTGGACACTGGTTGCTAATGGTGATGTGAATATGAGTGGTGGGTTTGATAGTGTTTATATGGTTATGGCAGATATTATTCAGTTTTAGATGAACAACAAAAAGCCCGAATAAATCGGGCTTTTTGTTGTTTTTCGATGTAGTGTTTAGTTAATCAGCTTATTCATACGCTTAACAAACTCAGCAGGGTCTTTAAGCTGTCCGCCTTCTGATAAAACTGCTTGATCAAACAAAA
>Ga0209360_1001963_pt1 | contig 12886 bp, 10 predicted proteins | sample SaaInlV_130m_DNA_3_FD_184651 | JGI IMG/M metagenome (GOLD analysis project Ga0209360, IMG submission 184651) | Marine microbial communities from expanding oxygen minimum zones in the Saanich Inlet - SI037_S3LV_130m_DNA (SPAdes) (version 2) | ecosystem: Environmental > Aquatic > Marine >... | reverse complement strand
AGTTGGTGACCGAAGGGCAGGCAACTGCTCCGGGTTATTTTTTGTATGACGCTGGTTTGAACAAAAGCGAGCATGGCTTGTTGGACGAAACTGAGCCTACGGTGGCTTTGTCTTGGGCGGAGGCTCAAGCAGCGATGGAGGCTGGGGCGGTGTTGCTTGATGGTCGTGACCCAGAAGATTTTGCTCGAGGTTATTTGGAGGGTTCAATCAATGTGGGGCTTAATGGCCGTTATGCCGAGTTTGCTGGTTCGATTGTGCCGGTAGACATGGACATCGTGGTGGTAGTTGAGCCGGGTGCCGAGTTAGAGGCAAAGAACCGTTTGGCTCGTATTGGCTTTGACCGGGTATTGGGTCATGTTGAGGCTCCGTATGGGGTGATGCAAAGCAACCCTGAAGACGCCGGCATAGCGTCACGGTTGACGGCTGAGCAGTTGGTTGACCGTTTGGCGCAAGACGACTCGGTGCAGTTGGTGGACGTACGTGGACCGGGGGAGTGCGAGTCGGCGGGCGTTATTGGCGGTGCGTTAAATATGCCGGTGGCTACGGTGCGCAGCCAACTGGATGACTTGAATCCGGATCTTCCCACGGTGGTTTATTGCGCTGGGGGTTACCGTTCGTCGGTGGTGGCTTCCATGCTGCGGGCAGAGGGTTTTGCCGATGTGTCGGATCTCATTGGCGGTTTCGGCGCTTGGGCCCCCGAAGGCGCCTGCGCCTCCTAAAGGCCACTTCCCCCCACCCGAAACGAACCCGAAGGTCTAACCAAAACGAACCTGGGGTCTGACCTCAGGTTCGTTGTTTTAGAGATTGACGACTTGTTGGCGGGCCAGGGTAGTGAGGTTGTTGGCTTGAAGGCGGTCAAAGCTGTAGGTCCAGAGTTGATCGCCGATAACCAAACTGCGTTCAATGGTGGGCATCCAGTCGTAGTTGCTGGGCCAGCAGATGGCGATGGTGCTGTCCTCTGGGATATCAATATCAGTAGAGATCCCAAATTCTTCACCGTACATGGCGGCCTCTTCGCCGCTGAGAACCTCGCACTCTTGGCCATCGAAGTCAATGTTGTAATCGTCACAGATCATGATGGTGAGGCCTTCCTCGCTTATCCATTCCTGTTGGCCAAAGTCAAGCATTTGGTCATCAACGAGTGGGCAAGGCGGTTCGGCAGGTGATTCACTAGGTTCATCGTCGTGGTCTATGCGCCCTACTTCGGTGATGGTGCCGTCGACGATGCGTAAAGCTACCGCTCCGGAGTAACTGGTGGACCAGTCGTTGAAAGGCAAGAAGGCCAGGTTTTCTGGGCCCCACCAGAGGAAGGCCCGGTGGTCCCATTCCACGCTGGAGTTGCCGCCTTCGGTGGCCCAACTATCGAGAGCAACCGGGTTATCCAGGTCGTTTGCGTCAAACAGGGTGACTTTGGTGCCGGTGGTTTGTCCGGTGTCGGTGGCTTCTTGGCCGATGCCGAGCACCAGGCCGTTATCGAGGGGGTGCAGGTAGCCGCTGTAGCCGGTGATTTTGAGCTCGCCGCGCACTACGGGGTTGGTGGGGTCGCTGAGGTCAACCGTGTAAAAAGGGTCGGTTTGGCGAAAGGTCACCACGTAGCCCACGTCGCCTACGAAGCGCACGGAGTAGATGCGTTCGCCGGCGCCCATGTCGCCTACTTGGCCGACGGTTTTGAGTTCGGCGCCGTCACGTTCTAATACGGTGACCATTGATTCGCTGTCGGCGTTGAACCCCCAGGGGCTGCCTTTGGTGGTGGCCACCCGCAGGTGCCCGTTGTGTTCTGACATGGAGAACTGGTTGAGGAGGCTGCCTTCGACGCTGCCCGAGGCCAAGTATGTGGTGGCTGCGGTGTCAGATACATCGAATTGGTGGATGGAGGTGGCGTAGTTTTCTTCAATTTCTTGCCACAGTGCATCGTTGCTGTTTTCGAAAAGGATGGGGTCTACGTAGCTGGTGGTGGCTACGTACAAGTTGGTGCCTCCGGCGTAAACGGTTTGCCCGTCGGCCAATATAGTGGTCGAGGAGGGAGCGGCCAAGGCGGCTCCGAGGTCTACGGTGAGCACGTTGAGGGTAGAGAACCCGGCGAATTCGCTGGGGTGGTGCACGTTGGAGCATTCGGAGAGAAGGCCATCAGAAATGGCTCCGTCGCTTGTTTCGAGCACGTAGCTTGGTAGCCAGTCTTCGATGACCGTGCTGGTGATGATTTCTTGGTTGAATTTTTTAGCGTTTTCTTCACCGGCTTGATTTTGTGGGTAAACGAAAGGCAGTTGGTTCATGCTGGTGGTCACAACTACCCGGGCTACTCCGTTGACTACTCGGGCGCTTACGTAGTTGCCTTCCATGGTCAGGGTGTTGGCGATGGTCAGATTGGAGGGGTCGCTGAGGTCTATTTCGATAACGCTGGTGAGGGCTTTCCAATGGTTGTCGGGGCCCACCAAACGGGAGAGCGCATTGTCTGTTTCGTAGGTTTCGCCGCTGTCGGTACCGGCCAGCACGAAGGCCCGGTCGCCGGCGAACAAAATATTGTTACTCCAGTGACCGTTCAGAGTAATTGAGTCGGTAAGTGCCGCTTCAGAACCGCTGACGTCGATGTAGTGCAGTTCGTTTCCGCTTACTACCAAGATGCGTGTTCCGTCGGTTTTGATGAGGTCGGGTTCGTCGATGCCGAGTTCTTGCACGTTGGTGCCGGAGTAGTCGGTACCTTCTTGCAAGCCGTCGCTGCCTGCTTCAGAAGTGGCGAAGGCGGGTGCGGTATCGGGAATCACGGCAGAGGTAGTTTCTTCATTGAACTCACCGTCGCGCAGCATGTCTGAATCCATAATGGCCGGCCCGTAGTGGCCACCGCCGTTGAGGCCGTAGGCCCCGACGCGGGCGGCGGCTTCGGTTTGTAGGTAGGTCAGCATGTCGTCGCAGGCCGTGAAGGGGATCAACGCAGAGGCGAACACCACGTCGTTAAGGTTGACGCTTACCACCGTGGTGCTGGGCGGCAGGGTCACCCCAGGAATAGCGTTTGGGGTGCTGTCGCCGCAAGCGCTGGCGGCTAGGGCGGTGAACAAGACGAGGGATAGAATTCGGCGCATTTTTGCTCCATTGTTGAGGGTCTGCTAGTTATGACGCTCCGGGCCTCGGGTTTGGTTCCCGAAAAAAAGAAATTCTTTTAGGTGGTGGTGGGCATCCAAGCCGGCCGTGCGGCGGTGAAGTTTTCTATGGCTTCGGCGGACCGCAGGCTGATGCCGATGTCGTCGAGTCCCTCTAAGAAGCGTTCTTGAGTGGCGGCGTCCAGAGGGAAGCTGCAGGCGATGCCGGCTTCGGGGGCTTCGAGGGTCAGGTTGGTTACGTCAATGGTGATGACCAGATTTGGGTTGGCTTCCACTGCGTCAAGTAGTTGGTGGCCTACGTCCGCTGGTACCTGTACGGGTACCAGCCCATTTTTGGTGCAGTTGTTGCGAAAGATGTCGGCGAAGCGTGGGGAGACGACGGCGTTGAATCCGTATTGTTGTATGGCCCAAACGGCGTGTTCGCGAGACGACCCGGTGCCAAAGTTTGGACCAGCCACCAAGACTTGAGCGTCGGCGTATTGTTCGTCGTTCAAGACAAAGTTGCGGTCGTCGCGCCACTCAGAAAATAGGCCTTTGTCGAACCCGGTGCGTTCTACTCGTTTGAGCCAGTCGGAGGGAATGATTTGGTCGGTGTCTACGTCGGAGCGGCGTAGTGGGACGGCGGTTCCTGAAACAATGTGTACGGCTTCCATGATGCTCCTTAGTTTCCAACTACTGGCGGAAGGTCGGCGGGGGTGGCGAAGGTTCCGGCAATGGCCGTGGCGGCAGCTACGGCGGGCGAAACTAAGTGGGTGCGTCCGCCGCGTCCTTGGCGCCCTTCGAAGTTGCGGTTTGAGGTGCTGGCGCAGCGTTCGCCGGCTACCAACTTGTCGGGGTTCATGGCTAAGCACATGGAGCACCCGGGTTCACGCCAGTCGAAGCCGGCGGCGGCAAAGATTTCCGGGAGGCCTTCGGCTTCGGCTTGGGTTTTGACGGCCCAAGAGCCGGGCACGATGAGGGTGCGGAGGCCGTCGGCTACTTGGCGGCCTTGGGCTACGGCGGCTACTGCTCGGAGGTCTTCAATGCGCCCGTTGGTGCATGAGCCAATAAACACCGTGTCGACTGGTACGTCTTTCATGGGGGTGCCGGCGGTAAGACCCATGTAGTCAAGGGCTCGTTGGGCGGCTTCGCGTTCGCCGGGGTCGGCAAAACTGGTCGGGTCGGGCACGGTGTTGGTGATGGGGGCGACTTGGCCGGGGTTGGTGCCCCAAGAAACATGGGGGGTGATGTCGGCGCCGTCTAAGATTATTTCTTTGTCGAATTCGGCACCTTCGTCGGTGGCCAGGGTTTTCCAGTCGGCAAGGGCGGCGTCCCAGTCGGCGCCTTTTGGTGCGTGGGGGCGGCCTTTGAGGTAGTCGAAGGTGGTTTGGTCGGGGGCGATCATGCCGGCCCGGGCGCCTGCTTCGATCGACATGTTGCACACCGTCATGCGGCCTTCCATGGTGAGATTTTTTATGACCTCGCCGCGATATTCAATAATGGAGCCGATGCCGCCGCCGGTGCCTAAGCGGCCGATGATGGCCAAGATGACGTCTTTGGCGGTGCTGCCTTCGGGCAGGGTGCCGTTGACGGTGACGGCTAGGGTGCCGGGGCGCTGTTGGGGCAGGGTTTGGGTGGCCAGTACGTGTTCGACTTCGCTGGTGCCGATGCCGAAAGCCAGGGCGCCGAAGGCTCCGTGGGTACTGGTGTGGCTGTCGCCGCAGACCACGGTCATGCCAGGCAAGGTGAGGCCTTTTTCGGGGCCGATAATGTGTACGACGCCTTGGCCAGGGTCGCCCATGGGAAACAGCGGTACGCCGAACTCGTCGCAGTTGCTGCGCAGGGTTTCTATTTGTATGCGGCTTACTGGGTCGGCAATGGGTTGGTCAATGTTTTCGGTGGGAACGTTGTGGTCTTCGGTGGCCACGGTCAGGTCGGGGCGATGGACGGGCCGGCCGGCCATACGCAAGCCGTCGAAGGCTTGTGGTGAGGTGACTTCGTGTACGAGGTGGAGGTCGATAAACAACAGGTCGGGTTGGTCGCTAGCGGCGTGCACGACGTGGCGTTCCCAGACTTTTTGACTCAGGGTTTTGGGTGACATAGCGTTTTCTTACTCGAGGGCGGACCGAGCCAAGGATAACCGGTTAGCGGCGGTGCCGGTCAGTTGGGTCAGAGTGCAGCGAGAAAACGAAGCACTAATGCCCGATCTGAGGCCGCGAGCGACATATAGGTGTCCCGGGCAACTTGTGCTTCGCCCCCATGCCATAAAATGGCTTCTTCTGGCGTGCGAGCTCTCCCGTCGTGAAGGTAGTGTTCATGGCCGACCACGCCGGTCAGCCCGATGCCCCAAAGAGGCGGAGTTCTCCATTCGCTTCCGGTGGCGTTTCCTTGTACCAGCCCGTCGGCCAGATTGTCGCCCATGTCGTGAAGTAAAAGGTCGGTGAAGGGAACGATGGTTTGGTTGGCTAGTGCTTGAACGGGATTTTCTCCGGTTTTCCAAGGAGTGGTATTGTGGCATGAAGCACACCCCACTTGTACAAACCAGGCGGCGCCAGCGAGAACCTCAGGGTCGGTTCGTTGGCGCAAGGCAGGCACTGCCACGGTAGAAGTGTAAAAAGAGGTGTCGTCCAAAAAGTCATTGCCAAAATGTTGGGCAGCTAAGTCAAAGTCTAAGTTGAAGTCTGCTTCGAAGGCTCCTTGGGTAAAAGTTGCAATGGTGGGCCGTTGGGCTTTCCATCCGAAACGTCCTATGCCGGCATCTGTTTGGGCCGTTCGGCCAGAAATGCCATCTTGATTTCTGTCTTGTGGGTCGGCCCCACTTTCTAGTTCGGTTGACGGAATGGACTCTAAGAGTCCGCCGCCAAATACTGGTGGTGCGACGCGCAGTGAGGTGAAAGCATCGCCGAGATCAACTCCGTCAACTACTACGAGAGGAGAGCGCAACGAGTAGGGGGTCCCGTCGGGGAAGGTTCCAGAGGTTTCTTCCCAGTTGACGGTAAGTGTGCCTTCGGCTTGTTGGCCGCGATCTTGAAGCTGAAGCCCTAGCTCTGGGTGAGGAATTTGTTGCCCCTCGGCGTCTAAGCCCATGTTGATCAACAAGATCACGCCGGGAGCGGTTACTTGCCCGTCGGCGGGCACGGAGCGCCCGTTGTTGATGTGGCAACCGAGGCAACTAGTGCCGTTGTTGGGGTCGCCTAAGCCGTCGGTGCTGGTGAAAACGTGTTCAAAGGGCTCGTCGCCAGCAGCGAAGCGTATGCGTTCGGGGAGCCCCATGGCCCGATTAGAGAGGCTAAAAGCTCGCTGGTTATTTGACATGGTGGTGCCTTGGCCGCCACTGCGGAGCAACAGTTCTGGCGGCTCGGTGACCAGTTGAGGGGTGCTTGGTCGGTCAATGAGTAGCCATAGCCCAATGGTTAAACCGAGCAGGGTAAGAAGCCAGAGAAAACGGGTCACTCGCTACTAGGAAGAGCGATGGCATCGATGTCCATTTCTGGTGGCCCGCTGTTGGCGGCTACGCCGGGGGCGGAGTCGGCGTCAGGCATGGTGGGTTGCGCTTCGGGTGCGGGCATGGAGGTGTGATCTACAGTGGCGAATGGGCCTCCAAGGTTTGGGGACCCTGCATCAGTGGTGTTGGTAGCAGTTCCATCGCAGGTGGCGTAAGTCTCAATGTCGATTGGCGCTGATGTGGCGAAAGTGTTCCCTTCGAAGCAGTTGCCAGATGGGTCGTAGGTCCCGTCTTCTAGGCCGAGCACGATCATGATCAAGTCGGTCGGGTTGCCGGTTACTACGTTGTCTTTAACAGTGTTATTTTCGGCTAACCAGAGGTTTTCGTCAAAGAAAAGCGAGAGGGCGATTCCGCCGAAGGAATTGTCGGTTACTAAGTTGCGGGTCACTAAGTTGCCGCTTCCTCCGGCGATCACGATGCCACCGCCGAATCCGATATCCCAGTCTTCGCTTCTGCGTGGCGTATCTGCGTTACCATTTTGGGTCACGATGTTTCCCACGATGGTGATGTTTCCTTGGGGTGCTAACTCCTCGGAATCAAGAGTATTTGGAACCATGCCTAAACGGTTGAAGCGAAATATTGAGTTGGCGATGATGAGGTTGTCGCTGGCGTTGGTGCCAGAGTAGCCAAGGGCGTTGTTTTCGCTGATGACATTGTTTATGACGGCATTGCAGGGTTGACATTGTCCGATGTAAAAGGCTGAGTCTGGGTGTCCGCTGCCGTAACTATTTTCTAGGAGTCCGTTTTGGGCGTTAAAGGCGTAGATGCCGTAGAGACCGTTGTTGTATGCCGTGACGTAGGAGGCCCGATAGCCATCAAGGATGATGTCGCTGCCGTAATCGCCGGTGAAAAACACACCATTTGAGGTATGGGAATGCACCGTCAGGTTTTCTATGGCCACTCCATTTGAAAAGACGATGAAGCCGTTGGGCCGTTCGTGTTGGCCGTCGATGATTACTTCGTTTCGGTTGAGGCCGCGAATGACTAAGTCATCAGTTTCAACGATTACTGCTTCGTGATAAGTGCCTGGTGAAATAAGGATGAGGTCTCCGGGTTGAGCGGCATCCACTGCGTCTTGAATGGTGGCGTAATCGTTGGGTACACGTAGAGCGTCAGGGAGAGGGATGGTGGTGGGGGCTGCGGTAGTAGTGGGTGCTTCGGTGGTAGTGGGCGCTTCCGTGGTGGCGACTGCAGTAGTACTGGGCGCTGCGGTGGTGGGGGCTTCCGTGGTGGCTATGGCTGTTGTGGTGGGGGCGACCGAGGTGGTTTCGCTCCCTCCGCATGAGCTCGCTATCAAGCTGATCACGAGAAAAATGGTTAGTGCTAGTATTTTACGCATGCTCGGAGTTTATCCATAAGGTGAGATAGCGGTCAAATTCAGCTGTTTCGAACAATGACCTGCCCGGTTTGCCCGCGTGTGGCTGTGCCGTGGAAAGTGCAGTAGTAGGGGTAAGCCCCGGGTTCATCAAAGGTGAGGGTGGCGCTTCCTTGAGGAAAGAGGAGGTCTTCATTTAGTGGAGGGAACCACCCAGGTTCAAGGTTTTTGGCTGCTGGGGTCACGTTATGGGTGTTGCGGCCTTCGTTGACCCAGGTGATTACGGTTCCGGGCGATACTACGATGATTCGCTCAGAGAACGAGTTGTCTTCAATGATCACCGTTACTGAGGATAACCCAGTGAGGTCTACAGCCTTTTCTGGAATGGCGATGGTCATCGATGAAACGACAGTTTGTGAGGTTGCTACCGGCATGGTTGTGGTGACGCCGCTTCTGGCGATGATGGTGGCGTGGCGGTTGCTGCAACTGGTGAATAGGCAGAGTCCTATAAAGAAAAGCCCAAGCATTCGCATGGGGACAGAATAGGTCAGGTGTGGTGTTTTTCTACAAACTCGGCGGAGCTGTTGGCTTTAAGGAAAGGCTAGGCCCGGTGGTCTTCTACGAACTGGTAAAAATCGTCGCCAAAGAGTGGCCCCATGTGAAGGGTTATTTCGCCTTTGGTGTTAACAAACACGGCGGCGGGTTGGGCGAATATATCAAAGCGTTTCCATACCGTGCCGTCAAAGTCGGCCAGGTTGATGAGGTTGGTTAGCCCCCATTCGTTGATGGCTTCGTCGATGGAGTCCGAGTCGTTGATCCCGCTAGATACCCCGACAATGGTGAGGTTTTCTATTGCTGTGCTGGCCCCGGCGACCGTCGGGGATTCTGCTTTACAAACCGGTCAGGTGGGAGCCCAAAACCAAAACAGCACGTCGCCGCCGGCCAAAGTGGCGGCATCAAAGGTGGTGCCGTCTACCAAGGTAGAGGTGAACTGTAGGGCCTCGGGCACCGTGTCGAGGGCTGAGATTTGGCTGGCGGCTGGTGCGGCGGTAGTTGGCGCAATGGTAGTGGCGGGTACGGTTTCTTCGCTGTTGCTGCAACTGGCGGCCAACAAGGTGACGGCTAAGAGCGGGGCAAGAGAACGAAGATGCATACCTTGACCTTACGCCGGTTATCGTCACTATGGTGAGCACCCGTCTTCTTATTCTTTCTGCTTTGTTGTGCGGCATGGCTTTATTGGTGGCCTTCGCTTTACAGGTGCTGGTAGCTACCTGATTTTGGTTCGCCGCTGGCTTCGCCGCGGTAGGGTCAAGGTATGGGTATTTCGCATCAACTGGTAATTATTGGTGGTGGTCCGGCGGGTTACGCTGCGGCGCTTTATGGGGCTGCCGCTGGCTTAGACGTGGGTTTGGTCGAAGAGAACCGTATTGGCGGTACCTGCCTGCACGTGGGGTGCATTCCCGCTAAAGAACTTTTAGAAACCGCCGCCGTGGTGCGTACCGTTAAACACGCCGCCACTTTTGGTGTTTCGGCCGGGGAGCCGATGATTGATTTGGCCATCAGCCAAGAGCGCAAACAAAAAGTTATTGACAACCTTTTTAAAGGTTTGACCGGCCTGTTGGCGGGCCGGGGGGTCACTGTTTACAACGGCCGGGGCACGTTGGGGGTGGATCACACAGTTATTGTTGATGGCCCAGAGCCTGCCACGTTGACCGCTGACCACATTATTTTGGCTACGGGTTCGAGCCCCCGCACTATCCCGGGTTTTGCCATTGATGGCCAGTTGGTGGTGACCAGCGACGAGTTGTTGTCGCTCGATACTGTGCCTGAGCGGGTGGCGGTTATTGGCGGCGGGGCTATTGGCTGCGAATTTGCTTCGTTTCTGAACGATGTGGGTGCTCAGGTGACTTTACTCGAAGCTGCGCCAGAGATTCTCCCGGGCTGCGATGCGGAGGTGGCTAAGGCGGTGCGCCGGTCGTTTAAAAAACACAAGATCAAGGTGCACGCTGGGGTGTCGGTTAATGGTCATGCGCCAACCGGTGCCACAACCACGGTGGCTTTTGGCGAAGACGAAACCGCAGAGGTTGATTTGGTAGTGGTGGCGGTTGGTCGGCGCCCTAACGGTGATGCGGCGGGTTTGGTAGGTACCCGGGTGGTGGTGGACGATCGTGGTTTTATCGAGGTCAACGAAGCCTTGTTGACCGGTGAACCGGGGGTCTATGCGGTGGGTGACGTTGTTAATACGCCACAGTTGGCTCATGTTGGTTTTGCTGAGGGCATGAATGCGGTGAAACATTTGTTGGGCGAAAACCCGGTGCCGCTCAACCCGGCCACTGTGCCGTGGTGTATTTACACCCACCCTGAGGTGGCGTTTGCGGGCCTTACCGAAGAGGCGGCGGTAGCGGCCGGCCATGAGATAGTGGTGTCGTCGCACCGGTTTATGGGTAATGGTCGGGCCATGATTTTGGGTGAAACCGATGGTTTGGTCAAGGTGATTGCCAAAAAGGATGCCGATGGTCGGGCCGGTCAGATTCTTGGTGTGCACATGGTGGGCCCTTGGGTGACTGAGCAACTAGGCCAGGCGTATTTGGCGGTGAATTGGGAGGCTTCGGTCGATGAGGTGGCAGCCTTTATTCAACCGCACCCCACTATGAGCGAGTTGTTTGGCGAAACGGTTATGGCCCTTACCGGCCGTGGGCTGCATGGGTGATTTGTTGTGACTGATTTATTGCTTCCTCAATTAGGTGAAACGGTTACCGAGGGCACCATTACCCGTTGGTTCAAGTTGGCGGGTGAGCAGGTGGCGCTTGATGAAACGCTTTATGAGGTGTCAACCGACAAGGTGGACTCCGAAGTTCCGTCGCCGTTTGCTGGGGTGTTGACAGAGATTGTGGCTGGCGAGGGTGCCACGGTGAGCGTGGGGGCGGTGATTGCCCGTTACGAGGGTGAGGGCCCGGCTCCGACGACTGCGACTCCGAAAACGACAGAACCGGCCCAACAAGCACCAGCGCCCAAGAAACCAGAAGCGGTGCCAGCACCTGCGAAACCTGCAGCTAGAACGGCCAAGTTTTTGTCTCCTCTGGTGCGGCGTTTGGTTGAAGAACACGGGGTGGATTCAACCAAAATTGCCGGCACCGGCATGGGCGGCCGGGTAACCCGGAGCGATGTTGAAAAATACGTGCGTGACCACCCGTCAACCACCGAACCTTTTAACGGTATTCGTCGGGCTACTGCTCGGCACATGGTGGGGTCTAAAGTAGTTTCTCCGCATGTGTTGACTGCTATGGAAGTTGATTTTGAAAATGTGGAGCAGGTGCGTCAAGCGCATCGGGCGGCTTGGAAGTCGGCCGAGGGGTCAAGCCTCACCTATTTGCCGTTCATCATGCGAGCTTTGGCTATGACCTTGGCGGAGTTTCCTCGCTTGAATGCTTCGGTTGGTGATGATGAGTTAGTAGTGCATGAAGAAATAAATGTGGCCGTCGCCGTGGACTTGAACTTTGAGGGTTTGGTGGCGCCAGTAATCAGAGGTGTTGCCGCTCTGAGTTTGGCGGAAGCCGCTCGAGCAGTGGTTGAGGTAGCGGGTCGGGCTCGTGACCGGAAACTCACCGCCGATGATCTTGCGGGGGGAACTTTTACTATCACTAACCCGGGCCAGTACGGCACCTTGATGCAGTTTCCTATTATCAATCAGCCCCAGGTGGCGATTTTGTCTACTGATGGGGTGAGCCGTAAACCGGTGGTGGCCCTTGATGCGGATGGTAAGGAAATCATTGTTATTCATTCGGTGGGCGTGTTGGCTCTGGCTTGGGACCATCGGGCTTTCGATGGGGCGTATGCGGCGGCTGGGTTGGCCCATTTGCGCAAGGTCATCGAAACCCACGATTGGCAGTCAGAGTTTTAAAGATGGGTGCTGACCGGCCGTTTCGTATCCGCTGGTTAGGCCGGGTGCGTTATAACGATGCTTTGGCGTTACAGCACGGGGTGGTAGCGCAGAGCGCTGATGATTATTTGTTGTTGCTGGAACACCATGCCGTGTACACCTTGGGGCGAAGGGCCACCGAGGAGCATTTGTTGGCGCCCCCCGAAGAGGTGGGTGCCGAGTTGGTGCGCACCGACCGGGGCGGGGATATTACTTTTCATGGCCCGGGTCAGTTGGTGGGTTACCCGTTGTTGCATCTGGCCGGTAAAGGGTCCGGCGGTATGGCCGACCCTGTGGCCTATGTCTGTAGCGTGGAGAACCTAATTATTGGGGTGTGCCAAGACTTGGGGCTGAGCGATGTGGGCCGTTTTGCTGGGTACCCCGGGGTGTGGGTAGAGCCAACAGGGCCGAACCCAAGAAAGATTGCCGCCATTGGGGTACGGCTGAGCCGCAATAGGTCAATGCACGGGTTTGCTTTAAACGTAGCCCCAGACATGAGTTTTTTTGAGCGCATGGTGCCCTGCGGCATTAGCGATTACGGGGTTACTTCGCTGGCTGCCGAGGGCATTGAGGCCACCATGGAACAAGTAGTTGGTTTGGTGGCCCAGCGAGCGGCTGCGTTGTGGGCACAAGGCCCGGTAGAGCGTACTGATGTGGCGTGGGCGGGCCGACCTATTGATGTGGCGGCCTTTACCCGTGGCGAAGGCCCGGGTGAGCCGCCGCCGGTGGAGCGCAAACCAGATTGGATGAAGGTCAAGTTAAACACCGGCCCGGAGTACCGCCGGCTCAAAGCATTGATGGCCGAGCAAGACTTGGTAACGGTGTGCGAAGAGGCCCGGTGTCCTAATATTTTTGATTGTTGGAACGACGGCACGGCGACCTTCATGATTAACGGTGAGCGTTGCACCAGGGCGTGCGGGTTTTGTTTGGTTGATACCAGAAAGCCGTTAGGTCTTGACTTAGATGAGCCTCGCCGGGTAGCCGAAGCGGTGCGGTCCATGGGGTTAACTCATGCGGTGATTACCACGGTGGCCAGAGACGATTTGCCCGATGGCGGGGCGGCCGCCATGGCA
>Ga0209360_1001936_pt1 | contig 13040 bp, 10 predicted proteins | sample SaaInlV_130m_DNA_3_FD_184651 | JGI IMG/M metagenome (GOLD analysis project Ga0209360, IMG submission 184651) | Marine microbial communities from expanding oxygen minimum zones in the Saanich Inlet - SI037_S3LV_130m_DNA (SPAdes) (version 2) | ecosystem: Environmental > Aquatic > Marine >... | reverse complement strand
GCAGCTGCTGGATTCCTTGCTTCAACCAGCGTTCCGCCCCGTTCAAGAGCTCATCGTGACGTCGAAGACTCGAAGATGGGGTTTGCTGGAGTCGGAGCTGTGCAGCAGCCAGGTGTGAGTGGCCTTTTGCGAGGTGTGCTTTCCATTCCTCGCCGGGGGGAGACGAGAACTGTTGCGAGAGAAACACCCCCGTCATCAGGGCGCAGAGAAGTCCGATCAGAACCATCAGCCGTGTGTGATGACGATCAAATGCTTTCTTGAACTGTGGATCCTGTTGATATCGTTTCACCACTTCGATCCGGTGATGAGGAGCGGGGTGTCTCCAACCACGACGCTTGGGGTTCATCGAGTGAATTTCGATCAGCCTGGTGAGTGTTTGACCGATTCCCCCGGGGTTTTCAGTCAACTCGTCGCTGAAGATGTCGGCCTGGTGCTCCAGGTGTCTGCTGATCCGACCAAAGAAGATCCAGAAGGTCATGGTGATCAGGATGAAAAAAGCAGTGGGCGCCAAGATGTTGATGGTGTCCAGTGAGGAAACCAGCATGTAATAGAAACTGCAGGCGACTCCAAGCAGGTACATGACGTGGTGGAGACGTGCATGGGCGAGTTCATGGGCAAAAGCAGAATCCGCCTCATCATCTCCCAACCTCTGAAGGAAATAGTCGGTGATGAAGAACCTTCGGTGAAAGGAGAACAATCCGGCCACCATCGCCGTGGCGACCGGCTGCCAACCGGTCCTCCAGATGTAGGGTTGGCGAAGGACCACACCAGACTTCCTGGCCAGGTTCATCCATCGGTCTCGCATCGCTCCCTCGGGCATCGGATGGGCATTGAGGGTCCAGGTCAGGAGTGCGGGTGCTAGCAGGAGGATGATGAGCATCATCAGCACCTCGATCGGTACAGGGATCTGCTGCTCCAGCCACACACCATGATCGGGATTGACTCGTGTCCAGTCACCCATCGCGTGGGCTACAACCAGTGGAATCACCAGGATCAGGTGGCTGCGGATCTCTCCAAGAAACGCACCCAGCAACAGCCTCGGCGAGCGAGCGGCAAAGAACCAGAAACGTAGTGCTGCGCAGAGCCCGCTGGCCACCAGTAGTGGGAGAATGGTGAGGGCTGCGGCCGCAGCGATCCCACTCACCGGAAGCAGGAATTCTGCTCGGTCATACCAGTGGGCAAGCCACAGCATTGTGGCCCATGTCAGGAGCAGAACTGGGGATTGGATGAGAAGGTAGTATCGATAGTGTGAACCGGTGAAGTCCTGCTGGCCACGGACCGACTGCACCAGTTTCAGCAGCAGCAGATAGGCCAGCAGCACCAGCGCAGGAGCCAGGACCAGGATCAGCAGGGGGCCAAGAAGGTGACCCGGTGGAAACCAGCCCACTGCCCAATCGGGAGGAGCGGGAGTGAACACTTCAGCGGCGAGCCATAGAAGAAGTGCGATGATCATGGTCGGGGTCGACTGAATGGTGCGGCACCCTTCTGGGATCGCCGCACCTCTCAGGTCAGCGGCGTACTTGTGAGCGGATCAGGTACTTCATCACCTGGTCTTGATCTTCCTTTTCGATGTCGATGAACCGGAGGCCCAAGGTGCAGCGGTCACGGTTTTCGGGGATCTCTTCGATCCAGGCTACCTGGCACAACCCCTTGATCGCATGATCGAGCGAAGGCAGCAACAGATTTACCCCCAGGTGAATCTTGCCCATGAGGAGGGCGGGGATCCAGTTGTAACTGGGGATCTTGCCGTGAAGCATCAAGCCTCCTCCACCGATCTGCGAGGTCGATCCCTCGAAGACAGCTTCTTCGGAGATCTCGACCTCTTTGGAGAGGAACTTGTAACGGACCGGAATCTCGGTCGGGAGTTTCACGAACTCACGACGTTGGGAATAACTCTCGATGGATATGGTCAATGTAGCCTCCTGGAAACTGGATGGGGGAACGGCGAAACGGGTTCCGGTTCCCTTCCATCTTGAGGATAGGATGTGATTCCAGGATTGCCCACCCATGCGCCGTGGCCCACCACGGTCACCGTTGGCCAGAAGCCTCATCTGTGGCTTCTGGAGCGCCCTCAGGCGACTTTTCGGCCTGAGCCTCCTGAGCCTGGGCGCCCGCCTTTCCGAGCCACTGGACGCGCCGCTCGACCTGCTCCTCGGTGGCTTCCGGATGGGTCTGTAGTTTCCAGCGATTCCGCGGTTCTTCACCGAACAGCACCTTCAGCGAGACCAACGCACCACGGCGAGACACGAGCAATGTCGCCTCGCTGGTGGGAGGATACTGGCGACGAATCTGTTCCCAGGTGGAGGCATTCAAACGGAATTGATCGAGCCCGATCAATTCGTCTCCGGGGTTGAGTCCGGCCAGATATGCGGGAGTCCCGCTGCGGACTCGGGTGACCGACCAGCGCCCACCGCTTCCTCCCGCTTCGATCCCGAGCCAACCCTTCGCAGGCTTCTTTTGCTCCTCTTCCTTCTCAGGTTCGAAACGAAGCCCGAAGGTTTTCAGTGCCTCTTCATACTCCAGTTCATCGGTGCCGTCGATGAAGCGGAGGAACCAGTCGGAGAGATCGGCGCCCGCCACCTCTTCAAAGACGCCCCTCAGCTGATCGTGGGTGTAACCCTTCTCGCCGGAGTATCGCTGAAAGGCGAGCCGCATACCGTCATCGAGGGTGCGCTGGTGGTCGGTTGCAGTTCGGATCCGGGCATCGAGCAGCCAGGCGACCATCGCACCCTTGGTGTAGTAGGAGATCTGGCTATTGACCGAGTTCTCATCGCGCTGGTAGTAACGGATCCAGGCATCGGTGCTGGCGCGTGACAGCGGGAGCACCAGCCTTCCGGGAGTCTTCTGGATATCCTTGATCTGCTTGCCGAGACCCTCGAGGTACTTCTTCTGATCGATCAGCCCCGCCCGAGCGATGAGTAGGTCATCGTAGTAACTGGTGAAACCCTCGACAAACCAGAGATCGGGTGTCAAAACTTCCTGCTCGTAATTGAACGGCCCCAGAGCTTCAGGGCGGAGTCGTTTACCATTCCAGGCGTGGAATTGTTCGTGACTGATCAGGCCATACCAGCCCTTGCGCCGATCCTCGTCTCCCCAGCTCCAGCGCCCAGATAGCATCAGGGCGCAATCCTTGTGCTCGAGACCACCTCCGCCCTCGGCGATGACATTGAGGTAGCGGTAGCTGGAATAGGGGATCTCCCCCCAGAAGCGAACCAGTTCCTCGCAGATCTTCTGCACATCCTCGGCGCATGCATCGGTGTCCCAGAGATCATCGGCACCGAGATTGACCAGAGAGTGGGGCACCGATTCCACTTCGAAATCTCGAATTTCTGGGTTTCCCAGCAAGATGGGGGAATCGCACAGGTGATCGACATTCCGCGCGCGCCATCGTGCGGGAGCGGTTTCGGTCAGGCAGGTCACGACCTGGCTCATCTCAGGGGGGAGTTCGATGGTGATGTCGAAGGGACCGTTCTGGCTACGCGGAAGTAAAAAGGTCGCCGCCCCATTGAGGAAACCAGATCCCGCTTCGATGAAGTTGGTTCTGACCGAGAGGATCTTGCAATAGAGACGGTAGCGAACCGTGACATCTCCACGGCCTCGGGTCTCCACGATCCAGCGATTCTTGCCCGGTCGCTGAATCGTCAGTGGCTCGCCGGTGGCATCGAATGCCTGCAATTCTTCGATGTGTCGCGAGTAATCGCGGATCTTGTAGGAACCCGGGGTCCAGACCGGCATCCAGAGTTCCAGAGAAGATGAATCTGGAGCGGGATAAACCGCTTCGATCGTGACCCGGTGTTGTGCGGCGGCGTCGAGCGAGATGGTGTAACTGGCAGCAGCGTCCTCTACAGTCAGAGGAACGAGCCAGACCATCGCTAACAGGGGCCAGATCATCAATATGCCTTCGAGATGATCACTCGATGTGCGCTGGGTTTTCCAGTCACCATGCACTGGCCAGGATCATCCGGAGCATCGAGGGGGAGATTGCGGATGGTCGCCTTCGTTTCCTGCTGGATCCGCTCCTCGGTTTCGGTTGTGCCGTCCCAGTGGCACAGGAAGAAGCCGCCACCATTGACCTGCTCCTTGAACTGGTCGTAGTTATCGATGGTGTGGGTGTTGGCTTCACGGGCGGCCAGCGCCTTCTCGAACAGCCCTTTCTGCGCCTCTTCCAGCACATTCATCACCTCGGTGGCGACCGCCTCGATGGGCAGAGATTTCTTCTCGCCGCTGTGGCGGAAGGTCAGCATCACCTCACCCTTCTCGAGATCGCGGGGACCCACCTCGATTCGCACCGGGACGCCCTTCAGTTCCCACTCGTGGAACTTGTAACCGGGGCGGTACTGGCTGCGGTCGTCGAGGTGAGTTCTGGCTCCGGCGTCCTTGAGAGCTTTCTCCATCCTTGTACAAGCCTCTAGCACGGGAATCCGTTGATCATCCCCCTTGTAGATCGGAACGATGACGGTCTGGATCGGCGCCAGTCGTGGTGGAAGTATTAGCCCTCGATCGTCACCGTGGGCCATCACCAGCGCTCCGACCAGGCGAGTGGAGACTCCCCAGGATGTGGCCCAGACATACTCCTCTTTTCCCTCGGAGGTCTGGTACTTGACGTCGAACGCACGAGCAAAGTTTTGACCGAGGTCATGACTGGTACCCGCCTGCAATGCCTTGCCATCTCCCATCATCGCTTCGATGGAATAGGTCTTCACCGCACCGGCAAACTTCTCGCGTTCAGTCTTGACCCCTTGAATCACCGGCATCGCCATGTATTCCTCGGCAAATTTGGCATAGATCCCGAGCATCCGGATCGTTTCCTCGTGAGACTCCTCGGCGGTGGCGTGAGCCGTGTGCCCCTCCTGCCAGAGAAACTCTGTTGTTCGGAGGAAAAGTCTTGGCCGCATCTCCCAGCGCATCACATTGGCCCACTGGTTGATCAGAATCGGAAGATCCCTGTAGGACTGGATCCAGTTGCGATATGCATCCCAGATGATCGTCTCCGAGGTGGGGCGGATCACGTAGGGTTCTTCCAGTTTTTTTCCACCGGCATGGGTGACCACCGCAAGTTCGGGAGCGAAACCCTCGACATGCTCCGCTTCCTTCTTGAGGAAGGACTCAGGGATCAGCAATGGGAAGTAAGCGTTGACGTGTCCGGTTTCCTTGAACATTCCGTCGAGAACCGACTGCATCCGTTCCCACAGTGCATAACCGTAGGGCTTGATGATCATCGAACCACGAACCGGGGCGTTTTCCGCAAGATCTGCTCGCTGTACCACTTCCTGATACCAGCGGGGGTAATCGTCACTCTGGCTCGTCAACTTTTCGGCCATCAGGTCCTCCAGTTTGGGAAGGGAACCAGCCCCTCGGGTTCGAGGGTAGCCGAACCTCTCGATGTCGGCAACTTGACCGCCTTCCCCGGACAGCGTGAATGGTCCAGAATCTAGCGGCGAGGAGATCCGGATCGAGGAGATCTGGATCGTCATGGAATCAGGAGGACCGATGGCCACCATCAAGGATCTGGATGTTCAGAAACTCACCGATAGCGTGATGGAGCAGGTGATTACGCTTCAGCGCAATATTCACGCTCACCCGGAAATAGGCTTCGATACGGTCAGGACCGCTGCACTCATCGCCGATCAGTTGCGTGAGGCGGGAATCGAGACGCGTGAGCAGATCGGCAAGACAGGAGTGGTGGGTGACATCGTGGTCCCTGGATCCACTCGTTGTATTGCCTTTCGAGCCGACATGGATGCGCTTCCGATGGATGAGGATTCACAGTTGCCTCACCGCAGCACGATTCCCGGTGCGGCTCACATGTGTGGCCATGATGCTCATTCGGCGATGCTGGTAGGCGCGGCCCGGGCCCTTTCCGGAATTCGCGATCGCCTGCCCTGCTCGGTCCGATTCATCTTCCAGCCGAACGAAGAAGCACTTCCTGGAGGAGCCCCGGCGATGATCGCAGATGGTTGTCTCGAAGGAGTGGACCGGATCTTTGGCATGCATGTCTGGCCACTATTCGATACCGGCAAGATCGCCATCGTCGATGGACCGACGATGGCTCAGCCCGATACATTTCGCATCCTGGTCAAGGGTGTGGGAGGGCATGCAGCCGCTCCTCATGCTTGTGCGGATCCAGTGGTATGTGGCAGCCAAATCGTCAACTCTGCGCAACAAATCGTGTCGCGAAACATCGATCCAATTCGTTCCAGTGTACTGACCTTCACACAGTTCCACGGTGGTAGCGCTGACAACGTCATTCCAGAGACCATCGAATTGAGAGGCACCATCCGATCCTTCGAGAAGGAGGTGGGGGAGACCGCTCGGCGAAGGCTGGTGGAGGTTGCCGAGGCGGTGGCCACAGCCCACCAGTGTTCTGCTCAGGTTGAAATCACCGAGGGATATCCCGTCACCTTCAATGACCCCGAGGCTTGCGAAGAAGTGAGGCGGTCTGTTTCCGCGGAAGTTCCTCTTTCCGACGAGGGGGAGCCTTGCCTGGGTGGGGAGGATTTCGCTTACTACGGCGAAAAGATCCCGGCAGCTTTCATGTTCCTGGGCAATCGAGATGCGCAGAAGGGGATCGTCTACTTCTGCCATCATCCTCGATTCCAGGTCGACGATGAGGCGATGCCGGTCGGAGTGAGGAGTTGGATCGCGCTGGCTCTGGGGGCCGGATAAATCCATTTGCTACCCCCGGAGGTGGCAGAGCTGGAATCTGGATCCTGCGACGGCTGTCCAGGATTGGGGTGCTACCCGGTACCAATGGGGCGATCTAAAAAAGACCTTCACTCATCGGGGGGTTCATTCCGAAGAGAGTTATCTGAGCCTGGCATCTTCGACAAGCCGGGAACGGAAGCTCGAACTGGAAGGAACCTGATCGGTGCCGCTGCTCGCCCGCATTCTCGAATCCGCCCGCATCCAGGCATTGCTAGGGGGCCTGATCCGCATCACGTGTATCGAGATGCGGATCGGGACCGACAGTGCTATCGATCCGGAAGCGATCGCTTCGGCGATGGAAGAGCGCTTTCAAGGTGACTTGCTCGAGAAGTGCAAGGTCGAGATCGAGGTAGTCGAAGGCAACCAGGTCCAGCTGAAGAGTATCGAGGGGGTCCCCTTTCAGGCTCGGGATGCGATCTGAAGCACTGGACACGGGACCGAGTAGAACGCAGCATCAACCCCAGGCCGAGATGAGGCCGGGAGGATTCGATGCATCGCAATCTGGGTAGTTTTCTCGACCAACTTCGCCGATCAGGAGATCTGGTGGAAGTGGATGCTCCGGTCGATCCTCGGCTCGAGGTTGCGGAAATCCATCGGAGAGTGATTGCCGGTGGCGGTCCCGCCATCTTGTTTCGGAATCCGATCGGATCCCAATTCCCGTTGGTTACCAATCTGTTCGGAACCCAGCGTAGAGTCGAGATGGCTTTCGGAGATCACGGCCAGAAATTTCTTCGCCGTCTGGTACATCTGGCAGAGACGATGATGCCCCCAACACTCGACAAACTCTGGGGAGCCCGAGATGTCGCAAGCACCTTGCTCAAGGTCGGGATGAAGAGAAGATCGGGCGGTGCGGTGCTGGAGCACCAGGATCCGCAGCTGGATCTGAAGGACTTACCCATCATCACCAGTTGGTCCGAGGATGGTGGCCCCTTCATCACCTTGCCTCTTGTCTACACCGAACATCCTGTCGATGGACGGCACAATCTCGGCATGTACAGGATGCAACGTCACGATTCGAGTCACCTGGGGCTCCACTTCCAGATTCACAAGGGTTCTGGATATCACCTGATGGAAGCGGAGCGACTGCAAAAGCCGTTGCCGGTGACCTGCTTCCTCGGTGGACCGCCGGCCTTGATCGCCAGTGCTGTGGCTCCTTTGCCGGAAAATATTGGCGAACTGTTGCTGGCTTCGTTGCTTCAGGGTGGACCCATTCGCCTTTCGGAAGTCCCGGGGCAGCCACTTCCCTTCATCTCCGAGTGCGAGTTTGCCATCCATGGGACTTCAATACCTGGACAGCGATGGCCTGAAGGTCCCTTTGGAGATCATTACGGATACTACTCCTTGAAGCATGATTACCCGGTGATGAAGGTCAAAGGGATCACCCATCGTCAGGGGGCCATCTACCCGGCAACAGTGGTGGGAAAGCCACGGCAGGAAGACTTCTTCCTCGGAGATTTCCTCCAGGACCTTCTCTCCCCATTGTTTCCACTGGTGATGCCCACGGTGCGCGATCTCTGGTCTTATGGCGAGACCGGGTATCACTCGCTGGGTGCGGCCATCGTGACCGATCGTTATCCGCGGGAAGCGATGGTTTCGGCATTCCGAATCCTCGGAGAAGGACAATTGTCGCTGACAAAATTCTTGCTGTTGACCGATGGCGGAGTTGACCTGAAAGATTTCCGAGCAACGCTGGAGCACATCCTGGCGCGCGCTGATTTTAGAACGGATCTTCACGTCATCGCATGCACTAGCATGGATACCCTCGACTATGCAGGTCCATCGGTGAATGAAGGTTCCAAGGGATTCTTGCTCGGTCTGGGCGATCCCATTCGAGATCTGCCCCGCGTGTTTGATGGGCCTCTGCCGGATGGATTTACCCGTGCAGAGGTCTTCTGTGCCGGGTGTCTGGTGGTCGAGGGTCCATCTCACGCAAAACAACCGGACGCGGCAAACCGCTGTCTCGCAGCGGATGCGCTCGAGAACTGGCCGCTGGTCATCCTGGTCGATGATGCAGTGGCTGCGACTCGATCGGTGACACGATTCCTGTGGAACACCTTCACTCGTTTCGAGCCGGCGGCAGACATCTATTCACGACAGAGCGAGGTGGTGAGGAATCACGTCGCACATCATCCACCGATCGCCATCGATGCGAGGATGAAGTCGGGTTATCCCGACGAGTTGTTCTGCGATCCTGAGACCGCCACGGTGGTCGACAATCGCTGGAGGGAGTACTTCCCCGGTACAACTGTCGAGATGGGGGATAGCGATGCAGGGCACCTGGATCAATAACACCTGGATCAACAACGCCTGGATCAACAACGCCTGGATCAACAACACCTGGATCAACAACACCTGGATCAACAACACCTGGATCAACAACACCTGGATCAACAACACCTGGATCAATAACACCTGGATCAATAACGCCTCATTTCTTTCCAGGCAGCCGGGGTGGTCCCCGAAAGTCAACCATTGTCGGTGAGCGTCTCGAATAGAGCCTCTCGGGCCACGATGGGGGATTAGAGATCGCATTAGTTACCTGTTATGATGGAGGGTGACTCAGCATCGACAAATTGAAGGAGCTATGATGTTCAGGTTCAGTGTTCGGCCACTATATTTGCTGGTAGTTACGCTGTTTTCCTTCGTGACTCCGACCCTCGACAGGGTCGAGGGGCAGCAGGGGGCACTCCCGGTCTTGAGCACTATTCCAACGAGTAACGAGTTGACGGCGTCGGTGGCCACCACCATCTGGATAAATTTCCAGGAACCGATCGACCCCGCTTCGGTCACAAATGGTTCATGCTGGGCCATCGGTCGCTGGAGTGGTCCTGCGGAGGGGTTGCTGGAGGTGGTCGGGGGATCCTCGATTCGGCTCACTCCTGACAATCCATTTTCTGCCGGTGAGCAGGTGATGGTGATCCTCTCCGAACAGATCACCGCGGTCAGCGGAGCATCGATCCAGCAGGGGGGATACAGTTTTCTGTTCTGGACACAATCTGCTCCGGCCACATTGCAACTGACCCAGACACACAACTGGTCCACCAGGACCAATCCAGCGCAGTCCACTCGTAGTTACGGAGGACTCGGATCGGACCTGAACAACGATGGGCACCTGGATATCTCCGTCATCAACGAAGATACCGCAGACGTCAGGTGCTACCTCAATCTGGGAAATGACAGCGGCCAGTTCGGTTCCATGGTCAACCCTCCGAGTTCAGTCAACCTACAGGCGAGCCCCAACGAGCCTGCAGATTTCAACCGAGACGGATTCATAGACATCGTGGTTTGCAACATCGCTGCCGATACCGTTTCCGTACTGCTCGGAAATGGAGATGGAACCTTCGCTCCACAGCAGCAGATCAATGTTGGGATTGCTCCTCGGGGAGTCGCAGTGCTCGATGTCGATGGAGATGGCGACCAGGACGTGGTCAACACCAATTACGGCACCGGTAACTTATCGATCCTGCTCAACAATGGCACCGGAGTCTTCGGCGCACCCACTTACTTCGAGGGGGGAGGATCGGGAGAAAGGTCGTTGGCCACCGGGGACATGAATGGTGATGGATTGCTCGATCTGGTGATCGGCATGATCAACAGTGGTGAGATCGTCGTGAACCTCAACAATGGTGACGGTACTTTCACCGAATCGGGTAGCCGACCTGCAGCGGGCGGCACCTGGATGCTGGCCCTCGGAGATCTCAATGGCGATGGACACCTCGATGTGACCAGCGTCAATGCCAGCCAGGACAATGGCACCACCAACTTCGGTAACGGAGACGGGACCATCACTCCCGCCATCGCTTATCCGGCAGATAACTTTCCCCTCTCCACCGATGTGGGCGATCTCGATGGAGATGGCGACCTCGACTGGGTGATCTCCAGTTACCTGGGTGACTGGTTCATCTATCTCAATGACGGCGATGGGAACTTCACATTTTTCCAGGAGATCCTTGCTCCAATAGCCGCCAGTTGCGCCGTCATGATGGATGTAGACAACGATCAGGTTCTGGACCTGACTCTCATCGACGAACTCGCCGATGTGGTCATCATCTACCAGCAGGAGGGGTCGCCAGCTCCGGAATTCATCCGCGGCGATGCGAACTGGGATGGGATCGTCGACATCGGAGATGTGGTCATGCAATTAGGTGTTCTGTTCGGTTGTACGGCAGCCTGTTCCTGTCCGGATGTGCTGGACTCCAATGATGATGGAAACAATGACATCTCCGATCCGATCTACCTGTTGATGTACCTGTTCAGTAATGGAGTGGTACCGCCGGTACCCTATCCCTCCTGCGGAGCGGACCCGACGCTGGATACTCTCGATTGCTTGTTTCAGCCACCATGTCTTTGAGATAGAGGTCTCGATTGCCGGAAATTCGTGAAGCGAGGGCACGGGACATCCAGCAGTTGCTTGCACTGCGCCTAGAGGCACTGCAGCAACATCCTCTCGCATTTTCCTCTTCTCCCGATGACGATCGCCTCGACCTGGAGTATCTACAGAAAATCATATCAGAGGATAGGCAGGTCATTTTCTGTGCAGTCCATGGCGAGAACATCGTGGGAATGGTGGGCGCCTTCGTGCAGCCCCAGAGAAAGTTGAGCCACCGCTGCGATGTGTGGGGTGCTTATCTGAGGGCCTCCGAGCGGGGCCATGGAGTGGGTCGTCAGTTGATGGAGGCAGTTGTCGATCAAGCGCGATCGTGGAGTTGTGAATCTATCCATCTGGGTGTTACTTCAGGATCCAAGGAGGCGATCGGTTTGTACCAATCGCTGGGATTCGTCAGTTGCGGAATCGTCGCCCGCGCCATCGTCGATGGTGAGCATGCTGCCAGCGAGCACATCATGGTGTTCCATCTCGAGTAGTAGCCGTCAGCCAGGTGACTACCACCCGAGATCCGTCAAAGTGCGGTGCCGCGCGCTGACTTCTTCTTGGATGGTTCGATCGGGCGCAATCCGAGATGATCAGGGGAGATCCAGGGAACCCGGAAGACCGCCCCGCCACGCGCACCACCGCCACGAACACCTGCGCCTTGCTCACCAAAACCGCCCTCATTGATGTGCTCCCAGACGATGGATCCATCACTGGTCACTTCGAAAATTCGACCGTTGGCTCCGCTGCAAATCAGCGTGTTTCCGCCAGGTAATCTTTCTGCGCCTGAGATGTTAGAAGAGAAAAAGTTGCCAGGGTCTTCATACTTCCAGATCGGCTCAGGAGCGGAGAAGCGATTTTTATTCTCGCGCAAGTACTGGCCTCCATCGGAGATGGGAGTGGCCAGTTCCAGCACGGTTGAATAATTCCCTCGACGACCTTGGCCGTTATTGAAGATCATGATGTGACCTTCGCCTGGCAGGCCAGCTACGATCCAATGCGCATCATGTTGTTTGAAGAGTTCTCGTTCGGCGTCACTCCCTCTACCGTGAGTTTGTGGGTTTCCCCAGCGCCACAGTAGTCCTGGGTTTTCCGACCCGCTCGTCGAGTGATCGATGATCCACACCTCATCAAAACCGTGAACGCTGAGAATGATCTGATCGAGGTGCGGGTTGTAGTCGACCGAGTTGGTGTGCATCCAGTCCGGTTGTCCCAGTTCACGGCTCTGAAACGAGACATAATTGATGTCGATCTTTTCGGGGTGGTCAGAAGCACTGCCGTGATCTGGTTTTTCTGGATCGATGTCCTGGATCAGATGATCCCAGGGGCTCCAGCGCCAGACCACTTCGCCACCAGATTTTCCGGTCGGGTGGATCTCCAGGATGGCGTCGACCCACAACTCATCGCGCGGAAGCAATGCTGGATGGCGACCGACGGCGAGGCATTCTTCCTTGTTCTTCTTCTCCCATGCGAGCATCAGGAAATTGCCGTTGGGAAGAGGTTCGATGTCATGGTGAGAGACGTGTTTTTCAGAAGCCCAGTCCAAACTCCAGGTGACTTCGCCAGACCATGAGACCTTTTCGACGACCCCTCCGAGACCACCACCCTGGAATCCGAATGCTCCTCGGCGACCGAGAGAACCTGTTCGTAAAAGGGAGCCATCATCGAGCAGGTAGACCGATTGCCCCGGTCGATGTTTCCCATTCCAGTGGTGAATCGAATCGCCGTCACGATCGAGCAGGTGAACATCGGTGCTACCCAGTGGTGCCATCAAAAGGTACCCGCCCTCATGTTTGTTCGAGGGAGTACTGGCTGCTTTCTTGCTGCTTTCGATTTCTTGCGAGAAGAGTGAAGACGAAATGAGGATGGTGTTGATCGAGATCGAGCCGATGAGCAGCCAGGAGAGTTTAGTGATCATGGTCTACCTTTCATCGAATATCAGGATACACCTTGCCAGGGGTTGGAG
>Ga0209360_1001859_pt1 | contig 13380 bp, 10 predicted proteins | sample SaaInlV_130m_DNA_3_FD_184651 | JGI IMG/M metagenome (GOLD analysis project Ga0209360, IMG submission 184651) | Marine microbial communities from expanding oxygen minimum zones in the Saanich Inlet - SI037_S3LV_130m_DNA (SPAdes) (version 2) | ecosystem: Environmental > Aquatic > Marine >... | reverse complement strand
GGCTCCAGAGCATCATCTCGGCCCTCTGGAGGAGACCCACCTCTACGTTATCCACGGATTGCTGCACCTGCTGGGGCATGACGATCTGCAACCAGCGCAAGCGGAGGCGATGGCAAGGCTCCAGGAGGAGCTCCTGGAGCGCTGGAATCGAGCCAATCAGGGGCTCCACGATTGACATCTTGCCGGGGGTCTCGTAGACCATGAGGTGAGTTTCCGGCTGCAAATGATCTGTAAGCCGATGACCAGAGGAGATACGACGATTCGACAGCGGATCCGCAACCGCAGGAGCAACAGTTCGGGGAATCCACCGGCCACCCGGGCCGTCCTTTGGAAGTTCCATCCGGTTGCAGATCTGGGCCGATTCGAATCATCCGAAAGAATGCTAATCAAATCAGGAGGATCTTCATGAGCCGTATTGCGATGGTTACCTTTGCTCTGATGCTGGTCGTCAGTGCTGCAGGTTGTAACAACAGCCAATTCACGCCGCCCCCGACCGAGGCGGAGTTCTCGACCGGTGCCTTCTCGGTACCGTTTCCCTCTGACCTGTTCATCACCTATGCAGGGCTCAACGAGGGCGCATTGATGGCCGGTGGAGCTCCGGGTGCCATGATCACCAATACACCCATCATTCCCAGCGCCACCGATCCCGCCGATACCGGAGATGTACTGGTGGCTCAGGGATTCCTCGATGGATTCTCCAACACGATGCCGATGCAGGTCGATTTCACTCACAACATCGATCCCACCAGTGTTGTGGCAGGGGAGACGGTGCGGGTGTTCGAGATCTCGATCTTGCCGCCGACCGGCGCAGTGGCTGCCATCGGTCTGCCGATTTCGCTTCCGGTCGGTCCCACCTCCGGGGCTCCAGGAATCATCCGGGAGTTACAGGCGGATGTAGATTACTCAGCAACGCTGACCAGGAGCGTCCAGTACCAGATCATGGTCAAACCAAAGGTGCCGTGGCCCGCTTCAGACAATGTCACTCTCGGCGGGCTTTCGCGGGGAATCCTCGTGATGGTGACCAACGGCGTCAGAGATTTTCGCGGCAATGCGGTGATTCGATCGGATCAGTATGCGCGGATGGCGGCAGGAATTCCTGACAACACCGGGAACCCCGCGACCGATGGTTTTGCCAATGCGATCGGAGCTGCGGTTCAGAGTAGCCTCGGCCTGCTCGCCGCTCAGGCGGGAGTGAATCCCGATAGCGTGGTGGTGACCAATTATTTCACCTGCCAGAGTGTCACCGATGTACTGGATGCGGGAGTGGCCGCCACGCTGGCGCAGGCCCCGGCAGCGACGACGCCTGGCGTAGCGATACCGACTGTCGATACGGTAGGAGATTTCCTCACCGCGGTGGGTGCCATTAACAGCCCTGCTGATTTGCCCTACAATGCAAATCTTGCCCAGGGCACCATCACCTTACCGACCTTCTATCCGGGAGACTCTTCGGGCCCAGCCGGCTGGGAAGATGCCGTGACCGGCTACTGGACGGATGGGAACCAGGTTTACCAGTCCGCAACTCCACCAGCAGCCAACCCGGCCTTTCCGACGCGCTATTCACCGAATGCGGTCTCCCTGGGTTCTCATGAAGTCCCGGTGCTGGTGATGACTCCGAGCCACTTTATCGATGTAAACTTGGATGGAATCAACGACCCATGGCCAGTGGTGATCTTCCAGCACGGCATCACTCGTAGTCGCTTCGATGCCACTGCCTTCACCAGCTTTCTCTGCGGTCAAGGATTTGCCGTGGTCTCGATGGACGCACCACTGCATGGCACCACCGAGGGGAATCCATACTGGGCGGGCCACGGTCCCATCGCTGGCGAGCAAATCGGAGAAGAAAGAACACTCGGTATCGATCTGCTGGATAATGACACCGGTCTCCCCACAGGTTTCGATGGAAACGGAATTCCCATCGGCGATGGAATTCCAGAGGCAAGCGGCGAGTACTTCCTCAACTTTCCCAGTCTCATCAGTTCTCGATCAGTCTGGATGCAGGCGGTCTGTGACCTGGCGATGCTGACCGAGACCCTGCCGACCTGGGATTTCGATGGTGACCCAGCGACGGGTACTGTCACTGGAGCGGAGTTCACCGACGAGATTCACTATATCGGGATGTCGCTCGGCGGCTTGATCGGCACCACATTCCTCAGCGCCATGCCGGCTGGCAAGATCTCCTCTGCTGAGCTGTGCGTGACGGGTGGTGGCGTCGCAAAGATGCTGGAGAACTCTCCGGTCTACAATCCGCGACTGATGGCTTTCTTCGCCGGAGAGGGGCTGGTGCAGGGCACGACCCGCGCCGAACAGGCTCTCAATGTGATCTCGGCGGTCGCCGACGGCATCGACCCTGTGGTGCATATCCGCCGTGCAGCGAGCAAGGTGCCGGTGCACATGGCGGTGATCAAGGGCGGTAGGACGCCTTCTCGAGCGCTGTTCGGCTTCGAATATCCCGATACCGTGGTCTCGACCAACAGCCTGGGCAACGGTCTCTACGGTGCCATGGTCGGCGTGGATATCTCTCTGCTTCCCAATGGAGACAGTGGCATCTACACGGGAGTCCTCGAGCCGAGTTACCTCGGCGGCTCATTTCCGATGCAGCGCATCGGTTCGCTGACACTTCACAACACAGCGGGAGTGAAGGAATTTCCCCCCGACCTGCACGGCGGCGGAGCCACCAATTACATCACCGGAGATCATGGCTCCTTTGCAGATCCGCTCTCTGGAGTGGGTGGAGCGATGCAGTTCACTGCGATGAACTGGGCCGCTTCCTCAGGCAAGAATAGGACTGTCCACGCAGTATCTCCCTACAATCTGACCGACCTCCTCATCGATGAGATCGATCTGGAGATCCCGGTGATGCAGGGTGAAACCAGGCTCGGAAGGATCACCCTGATCGAGACCGGTGATCCCGATAATCCCCTCGAAGCGTCCTTCGAGACGGTCGGAGATGCCGGAACCCTCGGGGCAGCGGCTGCAGCCCTCGGTGGCCATCACTTCAATTGGTACCAGCAGATCACCATCGACGATGATCCGGCGAGGGCGGTCAGCGGCGATCTCGCAGCCACCGGAGCCTTGCTGACGGTGCCGAGAATCGATCCACCCAGTGGCGGAACCGGTCAGTCGGCGAATTTCGCCAACAATGGAACCTACGCCGATGACAAGCCGTGGTTGTGGAACGAAGTACAGGTACCCCCGGGCGACTTTGCCGCGGATCAAAACGAGTCAGCGGCCGATTATTACTGTGTCCGGGAGTTCACCAACAACCCAGGAGCTGCCACCCCCGCCGGAATCGATCCCTGCGTCGGAGATCCAGCGGTGCAGTCCTCCCTCGCCTACAATGTCGGACCGTGGATTGGCAGCGTGTCGACCATCGGTGATCGTTTCCAGATTCGTACCTGGCTGGTGCTGGTCGATGAAAATGGTGATCAGGTGAGATTGCTCAACGGATTTACCTTTGCTCAGCAGGTGACTGCGGGCTCCGAGGGCATTGGCAGCGCTGTCACCACCACTGGAGTTGCCCAGATGCCAGGATCCCCTGGTGTGACCGGTGACGATACGATCTTGTCAGGCTTCTAGCGGCCAATGAACTCGAATCGAGGGAGCCGACGGAAGTGATTCTGTCGGCTCCCGTTCTATTGAAATGAATCGGCGATGGATCTTCAGTTCGGCACCGACACCGCGGACCTCGATCATCTGATCGAAGAGTTGCAGGAGATGGCGATCTGGACCACCGATGAGAAGATCGTCACCACCCGCAAAATCCAGCTTTCGCACTGGTCGGTGGGGGAGCAACTCGATCACCTGTTGACGGCAGCGCTGTTGAACCTGAAGGCGATCCGGATACTCGTTCTGGGACGGGGTCAGACGCCCTCCGAGGGACTCACCGTGGGCGGCAAGGCATGTCTCGATGTCGGGATGATTCCGCTGGGATCGGCTGTGGCTCCAGTATACGTACAGCCGACCGCTGGGCGTGGGGTCGCTGAACTGGAATCGTTACGGCTCAAGGTCTTGCAGATGTGTGGTGATCTGGTCGGGGATGCTTCACGGCTCGACGATCGTGGCCAGGTACTCACTCACTTCGCAGTGGGCGAGATGGGGGCCAGGCAGTGGTTACGATTTGCCCTGGTGCACAGTCGTCATCATGTGGCCATCGTGAAGAGAATTCTCGAGTGATCAGGGGAGAGTTCACCATGATGCGTTTACCGGTCACGAGTCATGTACTGTTTTCCACGGTAGGATCTGTCCGTGCTTGAGTTCTTGCTACTCCTGCCATTACTGGGAGCCGGGCAAGATTCGATTTCATCGGATGATCCGCAGAATCTACGCCTCGAGCCGATCGTCATCCGCGCCCGTCAGGCAGATGCCCGCCAGGAATCCCGAGATCGCCTTCGACTGTTCGATCGGCACGACCGATCGACCGTGGCGCCTGGAACCCTCGGAGATCTGCTCGATCAGGTGCCCGGTATTCATCTGCAGAAAACAGCCCGCGGTCAGTTTTCTCCTTACCTCCGGGGGATGACCGGATTTCGTACGCTGGTTCTGGTCGACGGGATTCGTCTCAATAATGCCATCTATCGATCGGGGCCGAATCAATACCTGGGCCTGGTCGATCCACTGGCCCTGACCAGCACCGAGGTGGTCTTTGGCCCCGGTTCAGTGCTGCACGGAAGCGATGCCGCCGGGGGGACCGTCTTGCTCGAGGGACACAGCGTCGAGCCCTCCTCCCACGAGCAAGATCAGAGCATCGTGACCCATAGATTTGCCAGTGCTGAGGACTCATCGATCAGCAGGGTCGATCAGATCATGATCAGAGAAAAGACTGCGATTCGATTCGGAGCCAGTTACAAGGATCACGGTGATTATGTTGCGGGGCGAGGGGAAGGTCTTCAGTCAGGCAGCGGATACAGGGAGTGGAGTGGGGATCTCTCACTCACCCATGAGATCCATGATGACCTCGACCTGGTGATCGGGATCCAGTCCCATCGGCAACTCGATGTTCCTCGTACACACTCGACCATCTACGGTAGTCAGTGGAATGGCCTGGTTCATGGCAGTGACCTGAAGCGTGACATCGATGGGGAACGAGAACTGATCTACAGCCGCTTCATCTGGCGTCACGATGACGGAGCTCAGTCGCAGTGGACCCTCTCCAGCCAGCGGATCTCGGAGCAGGAGGATCGAATCCGAGCCAGCGGATTGCGCAAGGTTCAGGGGCTCTCCGACGAGACCCTGGGGATCACCTACCGATGGACTGGTGAATCTCCCTGGGGAGAGATCAGCAGTGGATTGGAAATTTATCGCGATCGAGTCGATTCATATCGCAGCGAATACGCACTCGATGGATCGCTGTTAACGGTGGCGCCGCGAGGAGCGGTGGCGGATGATTCTCGATACGATCGCTTTGGAATCTACCTGCAGGACACCATTGCCCTCGATCCTGTGACGAGCCTGGTCATCGGAGGAAGATGGGCCAGTGCTGAAGTGGATGCAACTGTGGTCGATCCCGACCTGTCCGATTCAGAGGTGATCGGTCCGATCGAGGATCGCTGGTCCGCTGTCGTGGGAACGGCTCACGCTGTCCATCAGTACTCGGATGAGATGCAACTGCACGGTGGGCTGTCCCAGGCGTTTCGGGCGCCCAATCTCTCCGACTTGACTCGGTTCGACATCGCAGCCGGTGGTGAAACAGAGATCCCGACGCCAGGACTCGAACCGGAACATTTTCTCACGGCAGAGTTCGGCTTCGATTACTCGCAGGAGGAGTGGGGAATCGAGGGAGTGTTGTGGCACAGTTGGCTCGATTCTCTGGTGGTCCGCTATCCCACCGGTGATCTCGATCCCGAAGGAAATGAGATCGTGACCAAGGAAAATGCCGGTGCCGGCAGAGCCAGTGGATTTGATCTGAGGATGAAGAGTATTTTTTCCAGTCACTGGCGCGGCCAATTTTCTTGTTCCTGGATCACCGGGGAAGTGGAGACGCCGGTGGCCCCCGGTGTCGAGCAGGTTCAGCCGTTGTCGCGACTGGCTCCTGCGATGGCGAGGATTGCACTGAGTTACCTTCCGTCCGATGATGTCACGCTGGAGGCCGCCATCACGGCGGCCAGCAAGCAGACTCGCCTGTCGAGCAGAGATCTGGCTGATATCCAGAGGATTCCCCATGGAGGGACTCCAGGGTATGCGGTGGTCGCCCTGCAGGGGCGGTGGCAAGTCACTTCCAGTACTCGTCTGTATCTGGGGCTGACCAATCTAGCGGATGTCGATTATCGACTGCACGGATCTGGAAGTAATGAGGCAGGAGTGAGCATGGAGACCGGGATGGAGATTCGATTCTGATGTCCAGTACCCTCTCCCGAAGCTGGCCACTACTCACTTCGATCGCCCTGCATGGTGTGATGGCGACGCTGTTGTCGGGGGTGATGATCTCGATTCCACAGCAGCAACCCCTGCCAAGGAAGGCAGCCCCGATTCCCATCATTCGCTGGGAGCCGCGCCCTCCTAACCCGACTCCGCCGCCGATGGCGGATCCACTTCTCGATGAGATCACCGAAACCGTGAGAGAAGCAGCAGCGGAGCCTGTGGCGCTGGAACCGATCGCCGATCTTCTGCCCGATCCTCACCTCGATGATTCCGATGATTCCGATGATTCCGATGATTCCGATGATCTGGATGATGCCGATGACATCGTGGCGCCATCCCCGGTGCTGGTTGCCGTTGCGACAGTTCCTCAGGATATCGACGAGGTGGAAGCTCCAGAGTCGGTGAAACCGTTGGTGGAGATCTCTCCGCAGGTTCGGATCGAGTTGTTCCAACCCGCCACGGTGGAGATGGAGTGGCAACCGATCTATCCGCGCGAGTGCATCCGAAAAGGACAGCAGGGAGAAGTGATACTGTCGGTGCAGGTGTCTGCCGATGGAGTTGTGTTGTCGGTCGAGGTCCAGCAAAGCAGCGGCCATCGTCTGCTCGATCGTGCAGCGGTCAAGAGTGTCGAGAGGTTACGCTTCGTCCCGGCGACCAGAGACGGTGTTCCAGTCCCCTCGACCCTGGAACTACCACTGCTCTACCAGCTGGAAACTTGATCGAGCACCAATACAGCGGACCAGTGCGGCGGACCTTGCTGCGAAGGCACGATTCTACTCGGCCTTCTTTGGATACCGGGGAGCACCACCGAGGTAGGGGAACCGATCAAAGTCGGGTCCCGTTCCCGTCACTCGCGGATCAGCAGTTCTCTTCAATTCGGCAAACAACTTTTCCTTCAAGCGTCGTAGAGGGTCGGAGTATTCGGGGTCCGCTGCGACATTGACCAGTTGGTGTGGGTCGATGGAGAGGTCGTACAACTCCTCGGCGGGGCGCTTGCCAAAACTGAGCTGATAGTAGCGGCGGTGTTCTTCATCTCGATCCTGGTGCTCGACGATGTAACTCTTGGTCGGGCCGTTATCACAGTCGGCGAGCCAGGCGCCTGGAATCGACGATTTCTGATGGCGAGGAGTGCCGGCGGGCCAACGATCCGGGAGGAAGTTGTGCAGGTATAGATACCGATGAGTACGCAGTGCTCGGGTTGGATAGCCTCCTAGATCGGGGGCTTCCTGGCCAGGAACATGTCTCTCCTTGCCGTGCAGAACGAACCCTCGATCACCGTGCTCCTCGCCCCCGAGCAGCGCGAGCAAGCTACGACCGGAAACCTCGTTCGGGATCGCAACACCAGCGGCTTCGAAATATGTGGGAGCCAGATCGATCAAACTGACGAAATCGTTCACCACCGTTCCAGCCTCGATCCTCTCTGGCCAGCGAATCGCCAGCGGCACTCGAGCTCCGCTGTCGTAGTTGTTGCTCTTGCAGCGAGGAAAGGGCATGCCGTGATCCCCGGTCATCACGATGATGGTATTGTCGAGCTGACCATTGGCCTCAAGAGTGGCGATTGCCGCTGCGACCACTCGATCGAAGCGCTGCACCTCCAGGTAATAGTCCGCAACATCGCCGCGCACCTCTGCACTGTCTGGAAAGTGGCTGAACAACTCGATCTTCGACAGATCCATTCCGCTGCGCTCGCCGGAACCTTTGATGAAGCCTCGGTGTGGATCGTGGCTCCCGAGCCAGAAACACCAGGATTTCCCATCCGGGACCGTTTCGATGAAATCTGCCAGAGCCTGGGAGTCGGGAGATGCGATGGGAGTGCCTGCAGGGTGGCGGCCAGCGGTCTCGGTTTTCCCGGGACCCCAGCCCTTGCTCTTTGAACCGGTCACGTATCCTGAATCCTCGAGAATCTCTGGATAAGTCCTGAACTTATCGGGCAGAACACTCCACAAGTTGGCCGCACCCTCGAGCCTCCAGTGCCACTGACCAGTCAAGATGGCGCCCCTCGACGGTGTGCAGGAGGGCGAAGATACATAGGCGTGATGAAAGAGCGCTCCTTCTCTGGCGAGGCGATCAAAGGTTGGCGTTTTTACCACTGGATCGACATAGGCACCGGCATGAGGCCAACCCCAGTCATCGGCGATGGCGAAAAGAATGTTGGGTGGCGGTTTTTCGGAGGGGAGTTGCGCTTCGAGAAAACTGATAAATGAACTCACCAGCAAGATGAAGGTGAGCAGAATTAACTTCAAGACTGGCCCCGAGTTTCGGGGGGTTGCCACAGTTCAATTCGATTTCCCTCTGGATCCGTGACCCAGCAAAAATGGCCGTACTCGCTATCTTCGACCTTGTCGTCCACATCACATCCTGCACTCCGGAGTTGTTGCAACATCGCATCTCTATTGGCGATCCTGAAGTTCACCATGAATTGATTCTCGCGGGCACCGAAGTAATCGGTTTGCTGATCGAAGGCACTCCACAGGCCTCCTTTGACACCGGGGTGACCTTCATCTCCTCCTGGAAGGATGGCTCCGAACCACGCATCCTCGATGGCAAGCCCTAGATGAAGTTGATACCAGTGGGCAAGAGCCTTGCGGTCCTTCGAGCGAACGAAAACACCACCGATGCCGAGTACCTTTTCCACGATCGCTCCTCCTTCAGTCATCCGATCATTCCGGCGAGTCCGGATCGAGCAGATGGAGACAACACTTCTTGTACTTCCTGCCGCTACCGCAAGGGCAAGGGTCATTGCGGCCGATTTTCGAGGCCACCCTTTCGATGGGGGCGACTGTATCCCGGAGATCTCGCAGAAAACCATCCTTCATGGCGATCACCATCGCACCATGAACTTCTCCCCCGGCCAATCTTCCTCTACGCTGCAAGTCTGCCAGGAAATCCCCGATCAATTGGGGGATCATCGGTTGACCATCTTCTGGGAGCGCCAGAGATTTCAGACCGCCGAGGAATCCCTGTCGGATGTCCTCCTCCTCGAGATCTTGCGGGGCGACCTGTCGAATCGAGCAGGCATGGGTTAAAAATGTGGTCAAGATCTGCATGGCAAAGGGAGCCACAACTTTATTGACCCGATCTCCAGCATCATCGATGAGGAAATCAGAAGCCCAGTTCTCGATCTGTTCGCTGATCCAATGATCACTCATCCGGTTGGTTCCTTCCGCCGCTCAGCATCCACCAGGTGACCAGCGTATGCCAGTCTCCATCGGGAGTGGGCTCCCTCTATCTGGTAGATCTACCTTCCAGTATATTGCCCTGGGTCGAGAAAGTTCGAGTAACGGTGCAGGAGAACGGTGGCCTTCCACCAGACCTTGCAATCGATCTGAACCCGTGAAAGGGAGATAAGGATGGATATTCGAATCCAATTGTTGGTCCTCTTCGTAGCCTTGTGGATTCCAATCTGCGGCTCTTCTCTGTGTTCATCTCAGTTCCCACTACTGGGCGCACAGGAAGCGGACTCGCCGGGACCAGAGGCCAAAGCTGCAGATGTATACGATGAGAAAGCCAATGCCACGGACGATATTGCCGCTGCAGTGGCTCGAGCAGCGAAGAATCACAAGAGAGTGCTGGTGGTCTACGGCGGAAACTGGTGTGGCTGGTGCGTGAAACTCGATGAGTTCTTCAAGAAGGATCGAGCGGTGGCCAAAACACTTTATTACGAGTACGAGGTCGTAAAGGTCGACATCGGAAAGTTCGACAAGAACATGGAACTGGTCGAGAAGTATGGTGCTCAGTTGAAAAAGGATGGTGTTCCTTATCTGACCGTCCTCGACGATAAGGGCAAGGCGATCACCAACCAGAACACTGGTGATCTCGAAGAAGGGGATCATCACGATCGGGCAAAGATAGAAGCTTTCCTGAAGGCCCAGAAATTACCCCCCGTCGATGCGGAGAAGGCACTGGCGAAAGCTCTGAAGCAGGCGAGTAAGGATGGTCGCAAAGTTCTTCTTCATCTGGGTGCTCCCTGGTGAGGTTGGTGCGGCAAGCTCGAGGAGTTCCTCGACACCCCGATAGTGGCCAGCACGCTGAAAATTGATTACATCGACCTCAAAATTGACACCGACCGGATGACCCACGGAAAAGAAGTAGCCGCCAGAATTCGCGGAGAGCAACAAGGTGGCATTCCCTGGATGGTGATCCTTGACGGCAAGGGAAAGAAACTGATCACCGGAGATGGTCCCGAAGGAAATATAGGGTGTCCCGTCTCCACAGGTGAAAGAGCGCATTTCATCGAGATGCTTCAGAAGACAAGGAATCTGCTGGACGAATCCCAGATGGCAATCATCACAGCACAATTGCAATTATTCGCGGACAAGATCGCAGCCAGCAGGAAGCGTTGAATCGAACCATGGGAACTCGATTTCCGACGGCCCTGTAGTCCTTCATTAGTGAGTATTCGCTCGTCCCGACCTGCTGCAGAGGAGTGGGTCGGGTCATGCACTCGATTACCGAATTGCTTTGGCATCCGCGTAAGCCATCTCTTCTTGTATCCACTGGTCTAGACTGCAGTCCCAGCATCAGGGTCTTCGCCTGGGGTATTACTTTGGCAGGTCAGTCAGCCTCGACGGATGATATTGGTCCCGTCACGAATTGAGGTGCCAAGGCGGCTGTCTTTCGATGACCCTCACCACGGAAGTTGTAGGCTGACGAGGTCCGTCTCGACAAGTGGTCCTCCACATAATAGCTAATAGCAGTCGATTCCGTGCCTGTGTGGTTATCTGGACGAAAAGCAGCAACCATGAAGATCTGACCCTGTCGTGTGCTCTGCTCCACCATCCTGTGGGTCGTTCCAGTTTAAAACGGACCAATCATGTCATGAGAGATATATATCCAATGTCGTCCAACTGTTCACACAACTTGGAATAAATATTGACAGAATAGGGGCTTAGCCTACTTATTGATGGATAGCGAGTAGTGGCTGAGTTCTATCGGTCACAAGTTCGAGGAAGTGTAGTCAGGCGATATCTTTCTAGATACTCGGGATGGAGTTTCTATTCCGGGTAGGGATTGTGTTAATCGTTATTGACTGAGGAGTGGGCGGCCATTTGGCCCAATAATTTTCGATGGAGCAACATTATGTGGTTTACATTTTCAGCGTTCACGAATTTTCGATCCAACACGATCTTGATTCTGATCTGCATCCTTTCGGTGCTGGCATCTGGGTGTGGTGGAGGCGGATCATCTAGCGCCGTCATTGCTCCTGAGGCTGCATTCATCGCCACTCCTACCAGTGGAGTCTATGACCTGGTGGTGACCTTTTCCGAGAATAACATCGGAGAGATCGAAAGCAGGCTATGGGACTTCGGTGACGGAAGCACATCGACCGAACCGGATCCCACTCATACATACACTTCTCCGGGTACCTTCTCGGTCTCCTTGACCGTGACAGGGCCGGGAGGAACCGATACGTTCACCTGTGATTCCTGTATCGAGGTGCAAGAGTTGCCGCCGACCGCGGGCTTCGATGTCACTCCAACCAGTGGAACTTACGATCTCCTGGTCTCTTTCACGGATGCCTCCACCGGAGTCATCACCTCGAAATTATGGGACTTTGGAGACGGAACCACTTCCGAAGAAGAAAATCCGAGCCATCTCTACAGCGAGGCCGGAATCTACAGTGTCTCCTTGACGGTCACGGGACCCGGAGGCGGAGACACGATGGTGTGCGATTCTTGCATCACCGTGCTGGATCCTCCCCCGGTGGCCAGTTTCCTGGTCACGCCGACCAGCGGAGCCGGACCCCTGGAAGTGGCTTTCACCGATCAGTCGACCGGCGTGATCAGTTCCAGGCAATGGGACTTTGGAGACGCAGGGAGTGGATCCGAGAACAGTTCCGATCTGCTCAGTCCCGTTCACAATTATCAGCAACCCGGAACTTATCAGGTCACTTTGGTCGTCACTGGGCCAGGGGGAGAAGACACTTCAATTTGTAGTTCCTGTGTCGTCGTGACGGATGAGGGAGCTCCGGAGATTCTTGACATGCCACTGGACATGCTCCTCGGTACAGATCCAGGAGAATGCCAGGCGGCTGCCAGTTGGATCGAGCCGACAGCCACCGACAACTTTGGCCTCTCGACTCTGGTGAGTGATCATCTTTCTGGAGATTCATTCCCCGTGGGAGAGACCATCGTGACCTACATTGCGACGGACCTGGCTGGAAATGAAACTTCCAGTTCCTTTTCGGTAACTGTGGAGGACCAAGAATCTCCCCAACTGATCGGCATGCCGTCCGACATTGACCTGGGCAGTAGTCCTGGCCTTTGTTCTGCAGTTCATGTTTGGGACGCCCCGACGGCCATCGATAACTGTGGAGTGGCGACATTGACCTCGGATCACCAATCTGGGGATGCCTTTGCACTGGGTGCTACCACGGTGAGTTACAGCACCACCGATATTCACGGTAATACGATCTCCAGTTCCTTCACTGTGTCGGTCAATGATCTTGAATCCCCATCGATCAGTGGATTGCCGGCAGAGTTGTCCCTTCAGAATGAACCCGGATCCTGTAGCGCGATGGCCAGTTGGGCCTCGCCCCTGATCTCCGACAATTGTGGAGTAGCCAGCAGCGGATCTGATTATTCATCCGGGGATACCTTTCCAATCGGTACTACAACCGTTACGTACACGGCGACCGACAACAGCGGAAACAGCAGCACCTCTGCAATCATGATCACGGTCGAGGATGTAGAAGATCCGACGATTTCTGGAATGCCGGTCGATTTGACCGTCGAGAACGACCCCGGATCGTGCGGAGCGATGGTGACCTGGAGTGAGCCACTGGTGGCGGACAATTGCCCTGGTTCTGAGATCAGTAGTGATCAGATGTCTGGGTCGATCTTTGCTCAGGGCGCCAACACCGTGACCTATACCGCCATCGATCAGGCTGGAAATACCTCGACCAGTTCATTCACTGTGTCTGTGCTTGATAGCGAGAGTCCGATGGTCTCGGGAATGCCCACCGATATGGATGTGGATAATGATCCCGGATCTTGCGGTGCTGTGGTGAACTGGACGGAACCG
>Ga0209360_1001827_pt1 | contig 13560 bp, 11 predicted proteins | sample SaaInlV_130m_DNA_3_FD_184651 | JGI IMG/M metagenome (GOLD analysis project Ga0209360, IMG submission 184651) | Marine microbial communities from expanding oxygen minimum zones in the Saanich Inlet - SI037_S3LV_130m_DNA (SPAdes) (version 2) | ecosystem: Environmental > Aquatic > Marine >... | reverse complement strand
CAAGGAATATTTACTCGATGGTCACAACTAACCCATCCGATTTCTCACGGAGCCTACGATAAAATAACCAATGTACCTAACCGCTATAAAAGAAAAGGGTATGCAAAAGGCTGGCGTCGCTGGGTCGACTGGGTAGATTGGATCAATCCCCAAGGCTGGCACCAAGAACACAATGTCTTACACCATTACCACCTCGGTGAAACTAATGACCCTGACCAACTTCAAACCAATTCATCATGGTTACGGAACTCTAAATACCCGCTATGGTTACGCTACTCATTAGTAGCACTATTTGCTTGTATTTGGAAACCAGCCTATTACGCAAGAGCAACTATCGAAGAACTCTATATTCTCAAATTGAAAAAAAGAGGTGAACCAAGACCGCATATTTCTTTTATAGACTCAATAAATCCTTTCTCTAGTGTAGGCCGTCTGCTCTGGGTCAATAGCCTATGCCCCTACATCATAATCAGATTTATTATTTTTCCATTATTATTTCTTCCTCTTGGGGAGGTTGCTGTTACTTATGTCTTCATCAACTCAGTCTTAGCTGAAGTCTTTACCAATTTGCATAGCTTTGTGGTTATTATTCCCAATCATGCAGGCGATGATATTCCTCTATTTAACAACCAACCAAAGAAACAAGGTGAATTTTATCTTCGCCAAATTATCGGATCAGTTAACTACCCTAGCAACTCTAATTTAAATGACTTTTTCTACGGTTGGCTCAATTATCAAATTGAACACCATCTCTGGCCTGATATTCCATTATCGCAATACCACCTTGTCCAAACGCCACTTCAACAAATTTGTAAAAAACATAAAATCAACTATTGTCAGGAATCTGTTTTCCTTCGTTTAAAAAAAGCCATTAACATTATGGTAGGAACAACGAGCATGCTAAAAGAGACTCCACAACTCAAACAGCAAACCCTGAAATGAGTAGATTCCACGAAATAAAATATCATTTATTGACCTAAATCAAGCCCCCAACAACGTAAGGTTATTACAATTAACTGACATTAAAATTTACGTTAAATTTTCTTATTTTGTCATTTTACCTTTTAGCCCTGCACACGGGCGGTGTCTTAGGCGAGACATAAACTCGCCTACTTCCTCAGGTCCTGAGCATGACATTAATCTGCTCACCATCACCGGTCTTTAAACCTTCATTTAACAATATGTACATTATTAAGCCTGAACTACTATCACCTGCTGGTTATCTAAAAAACATGCGTTATGCTTTTGCTTATGGTGCAGATGCCGTATACGCAGGCCAACCTCGTTACAGTTTACGCGTAAGAAATAATGAGTTTAAGCGTTTAGAAAATCTCGCCCAAGGCATGAATGAAGCCCATGCGTTAGGCAAAAAATTCTACCTTGTGAGCAACATTGCCCCGCATAACAGTAAAGTTGCAACCTTTCTTGATGATATTAAACCCATTATTGAATTAAACCCTGATGCTTTAATCATGTCTGATCCCGGCCTTATTATGCTAATCAGAGAAAACTGGCCTGAGATAGCTATACATCTATCCGTTCAAGCCAATGTCGTTAATTATGCAACACTACAGTTCTGGAAAAATTACGGAATTAAACGTGTCATCTTATCTCGTGAATTATCCTTAGATGAAATCTCAGAAATCAGAACTCATGTCCCAGATATAGAACTTGAGGTTTTTGTTCATGGAGCGCTCTGCATTGCTTATTCCGGACGTTGTTTACTTTCCGGATACATTAACCATCGAGATGCAAACCAAGGAACATGCACTAATGCATGTCGATGGAAATATGATGCCATTAAAGCAACACAAACTGACTCTGGAGATGTTATTGCAGTTAATCACGGGGGTTCAACCGCACAACCCCAATTAGGGCAAGGAGCCACAACTGATGAAATCTTCTTACTTCAAGAACCTGGACGACTTGAACAATTTATGCCTGCCTATGAGGATGAGCATGGCACCTACATCATGAATTCAAAAGATTTGCGAGCCGTTCAACACGTTGAACGGTTTCATAAAATCGGCATTCACTCCATCAAAATCGAAGGACGAACTAAATCGCACTATTATGTAGCCCGTACAGCTCAGGTTTATCGGCAAGCGATTGATGATGCTGCACGTAATAAACCCTTTGATATGGACTTAATGGATCAACTGGAAAATCTGGCAAGTCGTGGTTACACGGAAGGCTTCTACCGACGTCATGTTCATGACCAATACCAAAACTATGAACAAGGTAACTCGTCTCCCTCACAGCAACAATTTTGTGGAGAAATCATAGATCAACATAACGATTCGAACATGATCACGGTTGAAGTTAAAAATCATTTTGAAATAGGCGATTCACTTGAGTTAATGACTCCTGCTGGGAATAAAACTTTTACTTTGACCCATATGGAGGATTTGAACGGAAATTCTCAACCAGTTGCACCTGGCTCCGGATACCGAGTCAAAATTCCCTTTAATCACAGTAGAGAACTAAAATATGCCTTACTCATGCGCAACTTTTGATCTATTCCCTTACAAAGAAAGAAATCGTTTATGCTTCAAACGATTTACGCTGCTATTAATCCTTACCAATTAGTTACATCTAAATAGATAAAATTAAGATTTTAATCATTCTTATTTACTCTTTAAAAGACCCGTTATGGTTTCTTGATTATGATCATAAAACCATCAATTATTAATAAATAAGCCTTATTAATAACCCCATTTTAGATATTATGAAATTGTATTTATAAGCGTTTACATTAACCCCTTTTTCAAAGGAGACCCAAATGAATAAGATATCTAATCACTTATTAAGATCGTTAAATTCATCTATCCCAGCAGGAACCGAATGTTATTTATGTGATGCGGTTAGACGTGCTTTACTTAATTACCGTAATGGCTTTGAACCCGTGAGAAAGATAATTGACTCATCAGAAGCTATCTCTTTAATAAACTACCGATTAAACAGCGGTTTAAAACGATTTTTTAAACCCACCGTCCAGAACCAGATAGAGACCTAACAAAAGTTATTAAATAAAAAAACTTCAGATGCACATTACTTTTAAAAATGACTAAAATGCAACCCTCCGATCTTCACCGAGATATGGAGGGAGCATTGTACAGATACCCCCCTATACCTGACCCTAGATTCGATGACTTTATTTAACTCTCAACTCATAGAAAAATATAATTATTCTGGACCTCGCTATACCTCCTACCCTACTGCCAATAACTTTCATGACTTATCTGAAAATGCATATAAAGAACAAATCAAATTAAGTAATCTAAGCAACAAGCCTCTATCTCTATATCTTCATATTCCATTTTGCGATTCAATTTGCTATTACTGCGCATGTAATAAAGTTATTACCAAGAATAGGGGAAAGGCATTACTTTATTTAAATCATTTAATTAAAGAAATGACGTTACAGTCACAATTACTAGATAGTAAAAGAACCGTCAAACAAATTCATTTGGGCGGTGGAACCCCAACGTTTTTATCAAACGATCAGTTACTTAAGTTAAGTGATCAATTATATAAAACCTTTACTATTGATAAGCACTGTGAAAATTCAATTGAAATAGATCCAAGAGGTATTAACAAACAAACCATCAAAATATTATCTGAAGCTAAATTTAATCGCCTTAGCTTAGGCGTACAAGATTTTAATCATGACGTACAAAAGTCAATTCATAGAATACAAACATTCAATCAAACGAAACAAGTGATTGATGATGCAAGAAAATACGATTTTAAATCCATTAACATTGATTTAATGTATGGTTTACCCAAACAAACCATTGATACATTTAAAACCACTTTAAACCAAATTATTTCTCTGAAGGTTGATCGTATTTCACTTTTTAATTACGCACATTTACCAGAGATTTTTAAACCACAACGGCGAATCCATTCTGAACAGTTACCCCCTGCTAAAGAGAAGTTAACCATTTTAAAATATACCATTGATTTTTTATTAGACCATGACTATGTGTATATTGGCATGGATCATTTTGCTTTACAGGGAGATCCCTTGTCAATTGCACAAAGACAATATGATTTACGCAGAAATTTTCAAGGTTACTCTACGGGTGCACAATGTGATGTGATTGGTCTTGGGTGTAGTGCAATAGGCCAATTCGTAGATTGTTTTAGCCAAAATAGTAAAGATTTAGAGTCGTATTACAACGCCCTAGACAATGATAAATTACCCATAACAAAAGGACTTATTTTGTCTGCTGATGACAAAATTCGTAGCGCAGTTATCATGGATCTTATGTGTCATTTCGAATTAAATGTAGCTAAAGTCAATACGATATTTGGTATTGATTTTTTTAACTATTTTGAGAAAGAACTCGACCAATTAACACCCATGATTAATGACGGGCTACTTACCATTGGCCCACTAACAATCAAAGTTATGACTCGTGGGAAAATGCTAATTCGAAATATTTGTATGACCTTTGATACTTATTTCACCCAGAAAAACTCACAATTTTCCAAAATCATTTAAGCGTTTACTATTTACTTGAGAAACAAAATCAGGTGGAAACCTGAATTCTTATGAATTTGTTAAGTGCTGTGTTATAAGCAACTTAACAGGAGGGAAATGTTCAGCAACCTTCAGTACTATCTTTCTAATCGGTTTGGCATAAAATGTATCATTGGTGAATAGCGAAACAACTCCATTTGTTCCAAAATAAAGCAGTCGTGTCAGATAAATAAATTTTCTTTCATAATGTTTTAGAACTGTGAACAGCCCAATATCTCTACCTTTAGAATTCTGTTCTTTTATGAGCCCTGCCAGAATATCTTGACCCTTTAAGCCCAAATTAAAACCATGAGCTGTTACAGGGTGCATACCAACTGCAGCGTCTCCAATAAGAGCAAAACGTTGGGAAATAAAAGTTTGCGCGTGTACAGAAATTAACGGATAAACACATTTTTCACCCTCTTGGTGCATTTGTCCCAATTGACCTTTAAATAATTGAGTAATCATTCGATTAAAGTGCTCATCACTCATCCCTATAATCGAATCAACTTGCTCGGTTGAAACCGTCATAATAATTGACGAGCAGTTTCCAACTAGAGGTAGTAAGGCTACCGTACGCCCATAAAGAAAACATTCTAAGGCCGTTTGATTATGTGATCGCTCATGCACCATTTTGGCAATTATCATAACTTTAGAAAAATCTTTCATTATTGATGGTATGCCCATTTTTCTTCGTATGGACGAAAACCTACTATCTGCAGCAATCACTAATCTGGCACTAATATCCTCACTACCAGATAAACGTACCAATGCTGAGTCATTTGATCTGATTACATTTTCAACCACACAGCCCATCTTGATGTGTATGTTTTTATGCTGTTGGATCTTTTCAACCAAAGCCTTTCTGATTAAATGATTGGACACAAGAAAACCAAGCGCTTCATTTTTTTTTCGTTTACTACTGAACCCTAATAACGGCCCCGAGTCACCATCAATAATTTTAGCTTCCTTGATTTTTGAAATTGCAGTCTTGGGAATATAGCCCCAGACACCCATCTCTTCTAGGATATTTACCGATAAGTGAGTGAGCGCTATTTCCCTTCCATCCGGTTTAAAAGTGTTGAAGCATTCGGGTAAGGATTTTTCTAAAACAAGAATCTTAAGATTTTCATTTCGCAAAGAACACGCAAAACTTAAGCCCGAAGGTCCACCCCCAACAATTACAACATCATAATCAACATTTGTCAGCATTACTGTCATAACCTACTACAATAGATTTTAAGGGCTAATCAATTAACGAAAAAAAAGCAAAGATCTATTTAATTTGCACCCAGCCACGAATCAAATTAAAATAAATAAAATCACTACCGATAGATTCAACCTCTCGAACGTCACCATTACATGGAGCATCGTATTCTTCAAGACCTTCCAGAGCAATAACATTACTCATTGCTGATTTTTTTTGATGTTCACAAGGGAGGCTTTCTAAATGGAGCTCATCAGCTGTCCAAGTAAGTCCATCACGTTCTACAGGTGCTGGGTTATCATGATCCTCACGAAGAAACACTGCTGAAGTTCCGGCCATTTTCTTATACGTAACCACATCAATTTCTTATCAAAATAGCCGGATAAAGAAAAACCGCAGCAATGCTAATGCGAGCTTCAATTTATTTTCCTATCGCTTGTTTAATATGGGTAATAGCTTCATTAGTATGTTGGGTCGCAATTTTCGCATGCCCTTTGTTACCGTGTTCAATAGCTTGTTTTAAATGTTTAACCCCTTCGGTCATATGTGCATGCGCTTCAGCATGTTCTTTTTCGGATGCCAAAGCATGTTTCAAAGCCATTTTAGCATGTGCTGCAACTGGTTTAGCATGCTTCATTTCACCATGCGTTGCGGCCACAGCAGAATGCTCTAGTGCTTGAGCAGCATGATGCTCTGCGGCTTGCACAAAACCCATTGAAGTGAACATTAAAAGAAAAAAACTAGCGGAAAAAAATATTGATTTGATCATGGTAACTCCTCATCAAAAGATATGGATTAACTTCTTATTTTAAGAATACAACAATAACTAAATCACCAAAAAGAGTTACATGATAACGCGCTGAGTCAAAATTCAACTATTTAAAAGTGACTATTTATACCCAAAATGGGAAGCAGTTTTAGTCATGCTCAGGACTAACTTTTATTAAAATGGAATCACATTAGAATCCCACTTTAATTGGCCTATTATTTATATCTAATCAAATAAGCCATAATTAAAAGAACAACTACAACGGCTGGAAAAACGGCTACTGGTTCCATAACTTACTCCTATATTTTTAAAATTAAATTTTATACTTCGACGTCTATTTCTCGTAAACGTCGCCTTTACCAATGGCATATCCTTGCGAACCTGCTTTAACACCATTGTAAGCCCCAAAAGATGGGTCTTCCGCTATTGCCGCCCTAGAGGTATCAAACTTTTCAGCGTTATCTTGTTTGATTGCTAGCATTGATAAAACTAAAACACCAACTATAACTGCAGGCCATTTAAGATATCCAAAACCGCCTTGATCTTCCATTTCTTCATTACTTACACTCATAATTTCATTCCTTCAGTTAGAAAATTAATATCTGTTTCAACAGATGGTGCAAGGTTACCCACGTGAAAAAATATTCTTTTGATCTAGATCAAGAAGACAGATAGCGTACTAGAGCAACTCATGTTAAATTGATTTACATCAAGATTTATTAGTTTAAAAACTGACTTTTAAGTCAAATACACACTGCCGCCCATCATTTGAAATATCAAAGTAGATTGATGATACCAATTGATTGATTTTAAATTCATCTTGATGTGAGTCAACCTATCGCAGAGCTATTACTTTTATTATTAACCTCGATAGTCGTAAAACACTACTCAAAATCCTGAGCATGATCAGAAACGGCTTAATTACAGTCCTGAGCATGACATTAAAAGGCAAATTCCTTCAGTGTGTCCTGAGCATGACATTAAAAGGCTTTTTACTCAGTCCTTTATTTTTTAATATTTTCCAGCCACCTGATTTATCGTGGCCAACAACAGTAACAATAGTTCAACACTAAAAGTTTTATTGTGTCTATTCAGTAATCCACCTGCTGTAACGACGGACGACCTCAACAAGGGGTTCTCTCAACGTTTTAAATTCTGAGCATGACCAAAATCTGCTAGATTGATCAAGATCAGTATAAAAATTTATTAGCCACATTAGAATCTACACTCCTTAAAAAAATAGTCGGAGGATAAAGTGACGTTAATGAATTGGACTGCTGAGCAGTATGGTACAAATGTTAGTTTTGCAGATGAGGAACATAAAGAAATTTTTAGGTTATTAAATACGCTATATGATCATGCAACTGGTGGGGCCGAGCGTTCACAAATTGGTGCTTCATTAGATGCACTGATTGCTTTTGTTGTAGATCACTTTGCACATGAAGAAAGAGAAATGGAAGCAAAAGGATTCAGAGGATTGGGTCCCCACAAAGATGAGCATGATAAGTTAGTTTCAACTTGCGCTAGTTTACAAGCACAATTTCATGCTGGAGAAGCCGATGTAACCGATGAAGTCGGCCAGATGGTTAAAGGTTGGTTAGACAGTCATATTCCAACCTATGATATGGCTTATTCAGATACGTTGAACCGTTAAACGACACTTCCGCTCTATCGTTGTCAGCCATAGAAAGCGAACGTGATGGCTGGTAGTTCCCGGTAGACGTAGGTAATTCTGGATACCCCTCGTGCGCAGCGCCTGAGGTAATCTGGAATTACATCCAAAACACGGTAAAGTCATTTGAGATAGTGTTACGGAGTCTACATCGAGCTTGCAATGATGGGATGCCCAAAACAAGCTTTCACAAAAACAGTGCCGAGCTTGAGATAAACTGGAAAAAACAGGGCGATACATATCCTATTGTTATCAAGTGCTGGCGTCGAAAATGGGATCACTAAATGCTGTTGAAGCTATACACCATAAGTTTCGCAAACTCAGCAAAACCAAAGGAGCCTTCTCAAACGAAAATAGCTTGTTTAAATTATTGTACGCGGGCATATTGTATGCCACAAAGAAATGGAGTCAGGCACTACCCTAATTAGATATTTATTTTAAGGCCGTTTAAATAGCGTGCTGGAGGTTTAAATTAACCTGACACAGAACTTTGAACGCTCTCTATTGAAAGCACGAGAGAGAAGTTGAACAACTAGAACTCACTCTTATTAAAATGGGGCCCGATTTAGGCCCCACTTTAATTAGCCTGTTATTTATATCTAATAAAATAAGCTATAACTAAAAGAATAACTACAACGGCTGGAAAAACGGCTACTGGTTCCATAACTTACTCCTATATTTTTAAAATTAAATTTTATACTTCGACGTCTATTTCTCGTAAACGTCGCCTTTACCAATGGCATATCCTTGCGAACCTGCTTTAACACCATTGTAAGCCCCAAAAGATGGGTCTTCCGCTATTGCCGCCCTAGAGGTATCAAACTTTTCAGCGTTATCTTGTTTGATTGCTAGCATTGATAAAACTAAAACACCAACTATAACTGCAGGCCATTTAAGATATCCAAAACCGCCTTGATCTTCCATTTCTTCATTACTTACACTCATAATTTCATTCCTTCAGTTAGAAAATTAATATCTGTTTCAACAGATGGTGCAAGGTTACCCACGTGAAAAAATATTCTTTTGATCTAGATCAAGAAGACAGATAGCGTACTAGAGCAACTCATGTTAAATTGATTTACATCAAGATTTATTAGTTTAAAAACTGACTTTTAAGTCAAATACACACTGCCGCCCATCATTTGAAATATCAAAGTAGATTGATGATACCAATTGATTGATTTTAAATTCATCTTGATGTGAGTCAACCTATCGCAGAGCTATTACTTTTATTATTAACCTCGATAGTCGTAAAACACTACTCAAAATCCTGAGCATGATCAGAAACGGCTTAATTACAGTCCTGAGCATGACATTAAAAGGCAAATTCCTTCAGTGTGTCCTGAGCATGACATTAAAAGGCTTTTTACTCAGTCCTTTATTTTTTAATATTTTCCAGCCACCTGATTTATCGTGGCCAACAACAGTAACAGTTGATAAACCAAAGCCATTCCCAGAATTAAAAAAAGCTAAAGAAAAAATAGATTGTTAGTACAGTCGAAAAAAAACGAAACTTTACCCTTGAACTTACCCCCTTTGTAGTTGTCTGCTAAATCGCGTTGGGTCGATATTAAAAACCTCCAATTAGCTACAGCCCCCCCATTGATATTGACCTAACGCACCTACAAAACACACAGTAGAGCATAAAGTCTATACGAACAATTATGATTTTCTCTGGTCTTAAATATACACCGAGCTGGTACTTGCACTTCCTCATGATATCTTGATTCAGCCGCCAGATATCATGCACTCCAAGTATTAGCTTGGTGTGTTTACAAAACAGCTAGTTTAGTACAAAGTCTACATGAACAATTATACTTTCCTCGGGTCTTATTAACGCTCTAAGAAAATGGGTGACGACTTTCACCTCAACGAGCCCATCGAAGTAGAATATTAGCTTGGTGTATCTACAAAACACCTAGTCTAGCGGAAAGTCTGAGAGTGCTATCTACAGGAACAACAAGCTTGCAATATATCTTGTCTGAGACTCATGATTAGATGCTACCTTTTGGCGACCTTTTATTTTTATCCTTAAGGGTATCAATCGCCATAGCGGTTAGGAACACGACAATCAGCACCGCAACATAACCATACCCTGTATGATTTGAAACATATGGTTTTGTCTTTGTCAGGCATTTCTTCGCCGTTGTTAACCATAATATCTTCAATTTCTTTATCTATTTCTTGAGTCATTAGCTATCCCCTAAAAAGTTAAAAAATATTACATCTTGAATATATCACATGTTTTTCGTATGAGAAAAAATGGAGAAAATATTATGAGCTTTACACAAATGGAGCCTGACCTTAGAAAGAGAGAAACTGCTATATGTCAATCTGCGTTGAATAGTTTCCGACTCCCAAATGTTTAATAGAAAGCCAGGTTGTTGCATTTAGGGGTGAAAATACTCTGTAGACCGGTAAGTGTTAAATATAAGTTTGGTGGTAGAAATTTTTCATTACATAGTGTTCTTATTTGAGTTAATTTTTTAATGTTAATTTCTTAAAAGGAAGAACATTTATCACTCATTAAAGGTCTAAATTTTGAGTTCAGAAAATAATTGTCTTATAGAATTTTTTAATGACGCAAAAGGAGTTAAGACTATGGAATTAATGAAACCGATTTACATTACGGGAATGACTCGAGTTTTCTTTTTCTTAAGTGGAATTGTTATATTATGTATGCTCACGAGTCGGGTTGCGATATTTCTTGTGGGAGTCTTATAATCAAACTTATAATTCAGTCAGAATAATACGTATGCATATATTAGATTGTCAGTTACGTTTTAGAAGATGCTTTAATTAAAAACAAAGCAACTATCACGATAAATCATATGACGTATGATGATATTAATGTGAACAGTACCGATACTTCATGTGTCACCCCATAGTTATTCTTGTGGATTCAACTTATCACAGGGTAGATTCTTCTGATAATATGCGGGAGGTAAAACGGAGCACCCAGCACAGTCTTGTAAGTAAATTAACGGTTCAATTAAAAGTAGCAATGGCTCTTAAAACATCCGTCCGGCTAATAATACCTTCAAGCTTCACGTGGTTTAACTTACCGGCAACTTGCCACTGCTCTTGGTGTCAACTTAAAGACAATTTAGTATGATTAATTTTAAGGGGGCGATTATATGAATTTAGGAATTTTTTTAATAGAACAATTGAAGTTATATGGTTCAGACCATATATTTGGCATACCAGGCGATTACATGCTGAATTTTATGCATGAAGTTGAAGAACATAAGGGTATAGAATACGTTGGAGTGAGTAGAGAAGATTGTGCTGGATATGCAGCCGATGCGTATGGTAGGTTGCGAGGGTGTGGTGCAGTATGTGTCACCTATTCTGTTGGTGCAATGAATATTATGAATTCTGTTGCAGGAGCTTATGCCGAGAGGTCACCATTGGTTGTTCTTGTTGGTAAACCGTCATCAGACGATTTGTTGGTAAATCCGAATAGACATCACACTATTAATGATGAAAACACACAAAAAGACATATTTAAGAACATTACATGTAACACATGCTCGTTAGATTCGGAGGATATGTTTGTTAATATGGCCATGATTCATCTAGCATTAAATCAAATGAGAGTTAATTCTAGACCCGTTTATATTGAATTCTCAAATAAAGATATAGTGCGTTCGGTAGATAAGTATTTAAAAAAATTTCAAATGGTATACGGTGATGATATACCATCAAAAAAACATCCAACATATGTGAAAGATACCAACGGTATTATTGCTAAGGATACTCCATTATCTAAAGAATGTAACTCTGTAAATTTACCATATGAGGACTTGGATAAATTCAAATCAGCAACTGATAGAGTTCTGATTGTCGGTCATGAGGTATTCAGACATACATTAGAAGATTATATTCTCAGTTTCGCAAAGAAACTGAATATTCCAGTATTTACAACATTACTAGGTAAATCGACCATTTCAGAGTTTAATCGAAACTCTATAGGGTGTGTTTCTAGCTTATTCTCTGATCCGTTAGTTATTAATGAGATAAAAAAATCAGATTGTATTGTCACAATCGGTATGATCAATACAGACATAGAATCATTTGATTTTATTGCGGACATCTCTATTAACATGGATGATGGTATAACGATTAAAGATAAACACATTAAGACATTAAAGGCTACAACTTCTAGTTTTTACGAGTTAGTTCGGTCATCTTTGGTATATTTAGGTGACTCGGTGGTTCAATCTGATAATTGTATAGACAAATGGGATAATATAAACGATGGGGTCGCAGCTACTAGGGAAACTATGGTTGATTTCTTAGTTAATACAAGTCCTACTAAATTAAAGCATGTATTTGACACCCTAGGCACACTGCTAACAGATGATCATGTAATTATATCTGATATAGGAGAATCATTATTTGGTATGATTGATGTTCCTGTGAGGAAAGGTCAGTTCTTATGTATGGCCTATTATACCTCTATGTCGTTTTCGGTTCCGGCTGCGATTGGTGTTAAGTATGCAAAACCACATAAAAGACCAATAGTTATTGTGGGTGATGGTGCCTTTCAAATGACGGGTTCGGAGTTTTCATCACACATCCGTAATGACTTGAATAGTGTTGTTATTATACTTAATAACAGAGGATATTCTACAGAAAAGGCCATTATGCAAGGGAAGTTTAATGATATTCATAATTGGAGATATGATAAGATAACTGACTTGATGGATGGTGGTGTTGGGATGTATATAATGGATTCTGATGAATTTAGGGATGCGATGTCAACGGCATTAAGTGATGAATCACATTCTTATGTGTTGAATGTAGAAATAGATCCAGACGATCAATCTGCTGCTATGAAGAACATAGTTCAAGTATTGTGCAGAGATAGACCTAAACTAACCCCTCTTGAACTTCTTTTGCAGTCACCACATAACGCAACGGTCCACCAGCGATAACTGCATCAAATGGATAACAAGTTACTAATACTAATGTCTGCCCTGATTGTTCTGTATTGTATGTCGTCAAAACATTTTGGACTATTAGTTTCCTGATTTAAGAGATAGATTAGTTCATTGGGTTGTGTTGTTTATCGTAATGTAATTGCTTACGCATAGCCAACGTGTTTTGTTTAATATTCCCCGTTGATTAAGTATTTCTGTATCACGACAATAAAATACATCTGCAGGCGTTAGATTGTTCAAGGATTCATGATAACGTTCATGATTATAATAACGAACAAAGCCATCTTTAGAACATTTTACTCTAACAGTGGCCACCTCTAAAGGGTTGTTCGTCCACATGGGGACGAACAACCATCGGCATAATGATCCCACCCCCTCATCAGGATGGTTAACGGTGACCGCGAAACTATAACGACCTGAAGCATATCGCTCCACATG
>Ga0209360_1001823_pt1 | contig 13562 bp, 9 predicted proteins | sample SaaInlV_130m_DNA_3_FD_184651 | JGI IMG/M metagenome (GOLD analysis project Ga0209360, IMG submission 184651) | Marine microbial communities from expanding oxygen minimum zones in the Saanich Inlet - SI037_S3LV_130m_DNA (SPAdes) (version 2) | ecosystem: Environmental > Aquatic > Marine >... | reverse complement strand
AACGTTTATGCGTTTCACTCCGCAGTCTGCCAAATTATTTGCATATTTTGAAAGCTGACTGCCGTTGGTTGTCAGGGTCAATTCTTTCAGCGCGCCGGATTTTAAATGGCGGCCCAAATTCTCGATAAAACCCATTATTCCACGCCGAACCAGAGGCTCACCGCCGGTCAGACGGATTTTATCGACGCCGCGTTCGACGAACGCGCTGCACACTCTGTCCAGCTCTTCCAGGCTCAACAGGTCGCTTTTGGGCAGAAATGTCATGTTTTCCGCCATGCAGTAAACGCACCGGTAGTTACACCGGTCAGTCACCGAAACGCGCAAGTAGCTCACCTGGCGTCCAAAAGGATCTATAAGGTCAGTCATGGCTTTTAAGCGGCTAGATTGCCGAGCACCTTTCGTCAAACAATGTATTGAAAAGTAAGACTTTAGGCGTGACTTGTCACGGGCAAACGGCAATTGCCGTTACCTTGTGGCTAATTGACCGCACCATGGCTTGTTATCAGGCGGCGCGCGCCCGAGCCAATTGGTGCGCCGGTCGTTTGCGGGCCAGGAGGGTCGTTAGCGTCTTGGCAAGATTGCCACTTTCCTCTTTGGCCATCCCGTATAGAAGACCGGCACGGTCTGTGTCGGTGCAAGCTTCCGCCTCGATAACGAGACGGTGGATGAACGCGCATTGCCTGGTGGCTGACTTAAGTTCGCTTTTTGCGGACATGATCGAATTTCCCTAGTCATGAACCGAGGGCACCAGGGTATATGACAACACGTTACCGAAACCTTAACCCGGGTGCTACCCGGCGGATTTGTTGATTGTATGTCCAAAGACGGGTTCCTGCGGTATGCTTCCAACAGTGCAGAGGATCGGAAGATTGATGGCCAAATTGAAGGAATTTTCGGTAGCACCGGACCCGGATGATCAGCGATTGGTCGAGCGGATTACGGGCACCGATCACGATAAAAACGCGGTCACGGTTTCGGTGACGGTGGAGCGGGCGTTGACGCTTTACCTCAATTCCCGGGAAATCGTGACTATGATGACCATTGGCGACTATCCGGAATATTTGGCGGTCGGATATCTGGTCAATCAGAACATGTTGTCCCCAGAAGACAAGATAACCGGCATCGACTACGAGGAAGATATTGAAACCGTTGTCGTCCGGACCGAATTTGAATCGGACTTCGAAGAAAAACTTGCTAAAAAAACGCTAACATCGGGCTGCGCGATGGGAACTGTGTTCGGCGATCTAATGGAAAAATTCGACGAGATAAATTTGCCCGATGCCGCGCGGATCAATACCAGCGATCTCTTTACGCTCCTCAAGAAAATCAACACGGCGCCGAGTTTGTACTTGGAAGCCGGAGCTATCCACGGCTGCGTCCTCGCCGAGGGCGACAAGCCACTTATCTATATGGAAGATGTTGGCCGCCACAATGCCGTCGATAAAATCGCCGGTTATATGCGCCTTGAAAGTATCGATGGTGCCGACAAGATTTTTTACACCACTGGACGGCTTACCAGCGAAATGGTGATCAAGACCGTTCAGATGGGCATTCCAATATTGGTTTCGCGTTCGGGGTTTACAGCTTGGGGTGTCAATTTGGCGCGCCAAGCTAATTTGACGTTGATCGGTCGTGCGCGCGGCCAACGTTTTTTGGCCCTCGCCGGTGAACATCGCATTGTTTTTGATGCGCAAACGGACGGCGAGGCGGATGGGTCCGCCAATCCTGCCCGCATGAATTCGAAAAAGGCATGATCAAAACCATCGGCGTCATTCTTGCCGGCGGCTTGGCGCGGCGCATGGGCGGCGGCGACAAATGTATGCGCCCGCTCCTGGGCCGGCCCATCCTGGACTGGGTTACGGAACGCGCGGTTCCGCAAACCAGCTATATGATCATCAATGCCAACGGCGACGCGTCCCGATTTCAAGACTACGCCTTGCCCGTTGTCGCCGATTCCGTCGAGGGATTCCAAGGCCCGCTTGCGGGCATTCTTGCGGCTATGGAATGGGGCGCAAGCCAGCATCCCGATGTAAAATGGATCGTCAGTTTCCCGGCGGACGCGCCGTTTGTTCCAGCGGGCCTGGTCCAACGCTATCTGGATGCTGCCGAGGACCAGGGGGCGGACCTGGTATCGGCGTGCTCCGCCGGCCGGGTGCACCCGGTTTGCGGATTATGGTCTACATCGTTGGCGGGTGATCTTCGCCATGCCCTTACCCAAGAAAATGTCCGCAAAATTGATCGCTGGACGGCGCGCCATCGCCTCGCCGAGGTGGCCTTCGAAACAGACCCTTATGATCCATTTTTCAATATTAACGAAAGCGATGATTTGAAACGCGCCGAGGAAATCGCGCGCAACATCACGGCGCCATCAACGTAACGTACCGGCCACAGTTTTTCAGTGCCGCCACCGCCCCGCCTTGGCCAATGACTTTGCGCGCCCGCGCCGCATCGTCGATCACCATTCCCGCCAAACAAACAATCCCCTCTGCAAACAGCGCTGGCGCCAGTGGTGTGCCGGGCCCGACAAAGGCCTTCCGCGCGTTTCCCGCCAATTCGATAATGGGCCCGGCGCTTCCATTGGCCAGTGTCGCCGCCGTGATCACCACGGCTTCGCATTTTGGCAGTATTTCCTCCATATCCCCTTCGCCGTACTCGCCTTCCCTGGGTTCCCGTTCAATCACGCAATAATTATTCAGGTGGCGCTCAAGATTTGGGAAGCGGCCGATTACGGCAACCAGCCCTTCGACGTCTTGAAATGCGCCCAGGCCGTTTAGATCAGGCCCTTCAGTATTATAGCGATTGTGGTGGGCGTTAATGGCGGCAACCCCGACCGATGTCTCCAGGGGATTGTCCGATTGCACCAATGCGGCCAGCGCCGCGAGGCCCCCTTCCGCCAAGGTTCCGGCGTTCCGAACAGGCTGACACCCTGGAGCGTCGCGTCTGGGGGTCTGTGCTAGTCCACAGCCTTCGGCAGTTTCCACGAGGGTCCAATTGACGCCGATTGTGATGTTTAGAACCGGCGTATCCTGCACGCCGGACAGCAATACGGAAAACACATCCCGTTTGGAATTCACGGCGACGTTTTTTCCAAACGGGCGGCGGAAAATTTCAACTCCGGTATCTTGCCAAACGGGTCAAGCGCCGGATTGGTCAGCATATTGGCCGGCGCCTCGGCAAAGCAAAATGGAATGAACACCAGGCCTTCCGGCATATTGGGCTCGCGGCGCGCCGCCAATTGGATGGTGCCCCGCCGCGTGGTGACCGCTACGGTTTCACCTGGATCCAGTTCCAATCGCTCCATATCCAAAGGCGAGACATGAACGGCGGCCTCCGGCTCAATCGTGCTTAAGCTTTCAGCCCGGCGTGTCATGGCACCCGTGTGCCAATGCTCCAACAGGCGGCCCGTGGTCAGCACCATTGGAAACTCTTCATCCGGAACTTCGTCGGGCGGTGTGATATCCGCCGGGACCAGCCGGCCAAGCCCGTTGGTCGTTGGAAATCCATCGCCAAAAATTATCTCGTGCCCGGGCTGATCTTCGCCGAGGCACGGGTAGGTAACCGCTTCTTCAATTTCCAGGCGCTGCCAGGGAATATGGCGCATGGACGCCATACATTGCTGCATTTCCCCATGAACGTCTTCGGGGCCGCCATAATTCCAATCAAGCCCGATGCGGCGGGCTAATTCCTGGATAAGCCACCAGTCCTGGCGTGCCTCTCCCGGCATGTCCAATGCGCGGCGGCCTATTTGAACGCGCCGGTCGGTGTTGGTGACGGTGCCGTCTTTTTCCGGCCAAGCGGATGCGGGAAGAATAACATCCGCAAAATTTGCCGTCTCGGTCAGGAAGATATCCTGAACCACAAGATGCTTTAGCTTGGCAAGCGCTTGGCGGGTATGGTTCGTGTCTGGGTCCGACATGGCGGGGTTTTCCCCCATCACATACAGCCCTTCGATTTCCCCTTCAAAGATCGAGTCCATGATCTCCACCACGGTCAGTCCCGGTTCAGGATCAAGCGCCGTCCCCCAAAAATCCTCGAAATACTCCTGATTTTTCCTATCCGAAACCAGCTTGTAGTCCGGATACATCATCGGAATCAGTCCGGCGTCGGATGCGCCTTGCACGTTGTTCTGGCCGCGAAGCGGATGCAGCCCGGCGCCGGCCCTTCCCACATGGCCACAGATCAATGCCAGCGCGATCAGACAGCGCGCGTTGTCGGTCCCATGCGTATGCTGGGCAATCCCCATGCCCCAAAATATCATCGCCGCGCCGGCGCCGGCGATTTTGCGTGCCACCTGGCATAGCTCTTCGGGCTCGATACCGCACAATGGCGACATCCGTTCGGGCGTAAATTGTGCGACATGCTCGGCAAGCTCGGCAAATCCTTCGGTGTGCGCTTCCACGTATTGCCGGTCATAAAGCTTTTCTTCGACGATCACGTTCAGCAACGCGTTCAACATCGCCACATCGCTGCCCGGATTGAATTGCAGAAAATTGCTGGCGTAAGGCGCCAGGGCGTTTCTGCGCGGATCCATAACAATCAGTTCGGCGCCCGCTTCGGTCGCATTTTTGATGAACGTCGCCGCGACGGGATGATTGACCGTCGGGTTCGCGCCGATGACAACGATGACGTCCGAATCTAGGCAACTGATAAACGGCGCCGTGACCGCGCTTGATCCAATGCCTTCCAACAGAGCGGTAACTGAGGATGCGTGGCAAAGCCGGGTGCAGTGATCCACGTTGTTGGTGCGAAAGCCGGTGCGGATCAATTTCTGAAACAAATAGGCTTCCTCGTTAGACCCTTTGGCCGAACCAAAACCGGCAAGCCCCTTGGCTCCCTTACTTTCGAGAATATCTTTGAAACCATCGGCGGCCTTGTCCAGCGCTTCGTCCCAAGTGGCAATGCGGAACTGATCGAACGGATCGTTCGGATCAACCGTAATTTCCTCGGTTTTCACAGCGCTATCTTTGCGGATCAAAGGTACCGTCAGGCGGTGGTCATGGCTGGCATAGTCCATCCCAAACCGGCCCTTTACGCACAGCCGACCGTGATTGGCGGGGCCGTTGCGGCCGTCCACTTGGACGATCTTGTTGTCCTTGACGTGAAATCGAACCTGGCAGCCAACGCCGCAATAGGGGCAGACGCTATCGACGGTCTTGTCGGCGTCGACATTTGCTTCTGGCGCGTCGGGTGCGGAAGATTTTAGCGCACCGGTGGGGCACACCTGCACGCATTCGCCGCAGGCAACGCAACTGCTGGCGCCCATGGGGTCCGCCATATCGAATACAATGGCGCTTTCGGAGCCGCGCATGGCCATGCCGATAACGTCATTGCCCTGAATTTCGCGGCAAGCCTGGACGCACAATTTACAATGGATGCATTTGTTCATATCCACTGCGATGGCGGTGTGGCTGGTATCTGCCTCAAGCGCGCGGCTCTTTGGGAACCGGCTGTCGGTGATCGCCATTTGGTCCAGCCAGTTTTTGAACTCGCCTTCGGGTTCTGACTGGTCGGCAAGAAGCAGCTCAAACACGGCGCTCCGCGTTTTTTTTGCCCGCTCGGAATTGGAGGTGACGACCATGCCTTCTTCCGGCTCGCGGATGCAGGATGGCGCCAACGCCCGTTCACCGTCAATTTCCACCAGGCAAGTGCGGCAGTTGCCGTCGCCGCGATAATCGGCGGCGTGCCGATAACAAAGATGCGGTATCTCGATGCCCAGCCGGTCCGCGCATTGCCAAATGGTTTCACCGGAAGCCGCGCTGACTTCGGCTCCATTGAGGATGAACGCCGTGTTCTCGCTCATAATTTATCCTCCAGAAAGAATTTCAAGGTCGATAAAACAGGATTGGGCGCTGCCTGGCCAAGCCCGCAAATCGATGCGTCGCGCATGGTGCCGGCCAGATCGCGCATGAGATCGCCGTCCCATTCTTCGCCCGCCATCAATGTCAGCAATTTTTCGCATCCGATGCGGCAGGGCGTGCATTGGCCGCAGCTCTCGTCTTCAAAAAAGCCGATCAAATTTCTGGCGACGCTGCGCATGTCGTCTAGGTCCGAGAATACCACGACGGCGGCAGAGCCCACGAAACAGCCATGCTCTTCCAGCGTGCCGAAATCCAGTGGAACATCGGCCAGCGCCGCCGGCAATATGCCGCCCGAGGCGCCGCCCGGAAGGTAAGCGGTAAAGCGCTCACCATCCGCCATGCCGCCGCAATGCTCTTCAATGAGCTGGCGCGCCGTGGTTCCTGACGGTGCGCGCACCACGCCCGGATTTTTTACCCGTCCTGAAACTGAATAGAAGCGCGGCTGCCCCTGGTCCAGGTACCATTGGGCGCCGTTTTGCATGATCAGGCTCACCCAGTGCAGGGTTTCGACATTATTGATCAGCGTTGGCCTCCCATATAGTCCTTTTTGGGCGGGGTAGGGTGGCCGGTTCCTCGGTAATCCCCGCTTTCCCTCCAAACTTTCGAGAAGCGCCGTCTCCTCGCCACATATATATGCCCCGGCGCCGCGCCTCAGATGCAGACGCACCGGCAGCGAAATGCTGCTTTCCTCCAAGGCCGCAATTTCACGGCTCAAAATCTCATGAATATGCGGGTATTCGTCGCGCAAATAGATGTAGACGTCACCGGCTTCGACGGTGTGCGCGGCGATCAAGGTCCCTTCCAGGAATTGATGGGGCTGGTCTTCAAGGCACAGACGGTCCTTAAAGGTGCCGGGCTCGCCTTCGTCGGCGTTGACCACGAGGGTGCGCGGCTTTTCGCTCCCCTCCAAAAACTTCCATTTTCGTGCCACCGGAAACCCGGCGCCGCCCATCCCCCTCAAACCAGCTGCTTCCAGCTCCTCCAATATGTCGCTGCCTGCAAGGCTTCCCGCCCGCAGTTTTTTTAGCGTTTCATATCCGCCCCGTTCACCATAGGCGTCGACCGATTCATAGTCGGGAATTATCGGCGTTACCGCATCGGATTCCGCCGCCTTGCCGATATCCTCCACCGAACAATGGGGGAATTGGTGCTTTCCCATCGACGCCACCGGCGCCTTGTCGCAGGCACCCATGCACGGCGCGTGAACAATGCGAACCGCACTCCCCAGATTTTTTTCAAGCTGGTTGAAAAGTGCTTCGGAGCCGGCCATCTCGCAAGCGATACTGCCGCAAACCCGAACGGTGTATTGCGCCGGACTTTTGTCATCTTCTTTAACGATTTCAAAATGATGATAAAAACTCGCAACCTCATACACCTCGGCTTGCGAAAGCTTTAACTCGTGCGCAAGCGCCGCCAAGTTGGCCGAGGACAAATGACCTTGATCATCTTGAATGCGGTGCAGGAATTCTATCAGTAGCGATCCATCGCGTGGTTGATCACCCAAAATCCGTTGCACGTATTGCAAGGCGTCCGGTGTGATTTGCCTGCCTTTCGGCAAACCCTTTTTTCTTTTTTTTCTTTGATCGTCCGAGGGGGCATCCATGCTTCTTTGCTCATCTCCGGCGCTGCTGTGATGGTTGCGACTTACGTTTTGTCCGATGGGCTGAACTTATGCAAACGCACCCCTTGTATCAATTCTATTTCTCAATTTGAGATATTTGGGTCACCTGTGCCACAATCCAATGCGTTAAATTTTGAAAAGGTGGACCCGGCAGAGCATGACCGAAATTATTCATCAGCGAATTGCAGAGCTTCTATGCTCTAAAATTTGCCACGATCTCATTAGCCCGGTGGGCGCCATCAATAACGGCATGGAGTTGTTGACCGATGCAAGTTCCGGCATGCAAGACGATGCCATGTCACTGATCGGCGCCTCCTCGCGCCAGGCCGCTCAGCGTCTCGAATATTTCCGGCTCGCGTTTGGCGGCTGGGGAGGTGGTGATGAGGCAACGACGGAATTTGGATTGTTGCGGCAAATGATCGCCAGCCATGCGATGGACAACAAGATGGAACTGACTTGGCACCAAAAACCAGAAGATGGCGAGCGTCTTATAAAGACCGCGGGCAAGATGGTTCTTGGTCTCGTATTGATCGCCGCCGAATGTGCCCGCCGTACCGCGGAGCTGGAAATTGATCTCGGGGCTTCCACAAATCGCCTACATATATATGTCAAAGTGTCTGGGGACCGGTGTGCATTACATCCCGAAACACGGAACGGATTTGATCAACACCTACGCATCGACGATATATCGATTCGCAATGTTGTTGCTTATAATTGTCTCCAAATTTCCCTGGCAAACCAGATGGCCTTGCATTTCTCTGACAAGTCCCCAGATACCGTAGAGTTTAATGTTACGGATTAGCCGGTATTCGGCCCCTTTTGCGTAAAAATACATCATCACCGATTTATTTGACCTAAAGGGGTACAGATTTGCTGAAGCAGTCCCCATCTGTAGGTACAAGACGCGAAAAATGGCGGTCTCTCTTGAGACCATTGAACTGGAGCCCGGATCATGGACGATCTATTAACAGAATTTTTGACTGAAACTTCGGAAAACCTCGCCGTGCTCGATGTTGAGTTGGTCAAATTCGAGCAGGATTCGAGCAACAATGCGATTCTTTCGAATATATTCCGGCTTGTTCATACGATCAAAGGTACCAGTGGTTTTCTTGGATTGCCCAGGCTTGAAGCCGTGGCCCATGCCGGCGAAGACGTGCTCGGAAAATTTCGTGACGGTGAACTTGAAGTCACCCCCGATGCGGTAACCTTGGTGCTGCAAACTATCGATACCATCCGCGATTTGCTTGGCGGCTTGGAAGAGGCCGGGTCCGAGCCGGAAGGCGACGACAGCGGTCTGATCGGTAAGCTGCGCGCCATGGCCGATGGAGACGCGTCCGCCGCTGCGGCAGAGCCCGAGCCTGAAGAAGCGCCCGCCGATGAGCCGGCAGCCGCGCCCAGCGGTCCTATTTTGAACGAGCAAGGTTTTCCGGTGGCTGCCGAGCTGCTGGAAGAGGTGATGGCCGCCGAGGCGAGCGGCGTCAAAAGTTCGACCGAAAAGATAATGGCCGCCGAAATGGCTGCCGAACGTTCGCAAGAATCTGGCAGCGATGCAAAAGCGTCGTTGCCGGCCGAAGTGAAAAAGACGGCGCCATCTCCGGCTCCTGAAGGCGGTACCAAGGAATCGGCGATCGCTCAGCAGACGATCCGGGTGAATGTCGATTTGTTGGAAAATCTCATGACATTGGTCAGCGAGCTGGTTCTGACCCGCAACGCGCTCAACCAGATGGTCCGGGGCCGCGAAGACAGCGAGTTTAACGTACCATTTCAGCGCCTTAGCCACATAACGTCGGATCTTCAAGAGGGTGTAATGAAGACCCGCATGCAGCCCATCGGTAACGCCTGGGCCAAATTGCCCCGCATCGTTCGTGATCTGGCGTTGGAAGCCAATAAGAAAATCGATCTGCAAATGGTTGGCGCCGAAACCGAGCTGGATCGCCAGGTGTTGGAGCTGATCAAGGATCCGTTGACCCACATGGTCCGCAATTCGGCTGATCATGGGTTGGAAACTCCGGCCGAGCGCACCGAAGTTGGCAAACCCGAAACCGGGGTCGTTCTATTGCAGGCCTTCCATGAGGGCGGGCACATTGTCATTGAAATTGCCGACGATGGCCGCGGCCTGAATATGGACCGTATCAAAGGCAAAATCATCGAAAATGGATTGGCTACCGATGAAGAATTGGAGGGCATGCAGGATCAGCAGATTCAGCAATTCATCTTCAATGCCGGATTCTCGACCGCCGAAAAAGTGACCAGCGTATCGGGGCGCGGTGTTGGTATGGATGTTGTCCGCACGAATATCGAAAAAATTGGCGGCACCATTGAATTGAACTCGGTCGCCGGCAAGGGTTCCACATTCACCATCAAAATCCCGCTAACCTTGGCCATTGTATCGGCGCTTATTGTCGAATGCACCAATCAGAGGTTCGCCGTTCCGCAAATCAGCGTATTGGAATTGGTCCGCGCTTCGGCCCATTCCGAGAATGCCATCGAGATGATCAACAATGCGCCGGTCTTACGCCTTCGCAATCGGTTGCTGCCTTTGGTGCAGCTATCGTCGCTGCTCAAATTGGATGGCGCCACTGAGCATGGCCCCGATGACGAGGCATTTATCATCGTCAGCCAGGTCGGCAATTATACCTTCGGCATTATCGTCGACCGCGTGTTTGATACCGAGGAAATCGTTGTCAAACCGGTCGCGCCGATTTTGCGGGACATCAGTCTGTTTTCCGGGAACACCATCCTTGGCGATGGCAGCGTGATCATGATTTTGGATCCCAACGGCATCGCATCGGCCACCGGCGAGATGTCGATGGGTGCGGCCAAGGCAGAGAGCTCGGTGGTTTCCGAGACAGCGGCGAGCAGCGAACGCCAGGCCATGTTGGTATTCAAATCTGGCGGCGAATCGCTGAAAGCGGTCCCGCTGGCCCTGGTCGCGCGATTGGAGGAAATCGATCTTTCCACTGTCGAATATTCCAACGCCCAGCGCGTGGTTCAATATCGCGGGCAATTGATGCCGCTGATCCCCTACAATGAAGACTACGAATGGAAGCCGGAAGGCATGCAGTCGATACTCGTGTTCACCGACAAAGACCGTTCCATGGGTTTGGTCGTCGAAGAAATCATCGATATTGTCGAAGATGACGTGAACGTAGAATTACGCTCAAGCACGGACGGTTTAGTCGGTAGTGCGGTGATCAACGGCAAGGCGACTGATGTTATCGATGCCGGTTATTATCTGACCAAAGGGTTTTCCGATTGGTTTAACGGGAGCGCCAGCGAAAGCAACGCCTTGTTGGGCCGTCGGCGTAAACTGTTGCTTGTCGATGACAGCTCCTTCTTTCGTAACATGATGACACCGCTTCTTTCCGTCGCCGGTTACGATGTCGTGACCGCCGAGCGTGCGCAAGAAGCGCTTGATCTCAGGGAGCGGGGTGACAAGTTCGATATTATCGTCAGCGATATCGAAATGCCCGATATGAACGGTTTTGAGTTCGCGCGGACCGTGCGCGGTGATGGCGCCTGGCAGAATACACCGCTGGTAGCGCTTTCGTCGCGGGTATCGGAGCAGGATTTCGATCTCGGACGCGAAGTCGGTTTTAGCGATTATGTGTCAAAATATGACCGCGATGCATTGGTGGATTCCTTGTCCCACGTGGTTCAGTCTGCGGACGGTACATGATCGTTGCAGAGTAACGGATTTTAGTAGACATTACCGCAAATCGCCCTTTATGCATGTGCCGTCCTTATTCTTTGCCCGGGGCGGCTTGATTTGAATTGAAATCGAAAAGGTCAAACGAAAAGCCATGAAATCCTGTTTAATTGTAGATGATTCAAAAGTTATACGAATGGTCGCCAAAAAAATCCTTCAAGAGTTGGATTTTGAGACCGTCGAAGCCGAAGACGGTCAGGTGGCGCTGGATTTGTGCAAAAATCAAATGCCCGATGCTGTTCTCCTTGATTGGAACATGCCAGTGATGGATGGGATAGATTTTCTCAAAAATCTCCGTCAATTGCCGGGTGGCGATGGCCCCGTGGTCGTGTTCTGTACAACCGAAAACGACGTCAACCATATCCAAGAAGCCATGGAAGCGGGAGCAAATGAATACATTATGAAGCCGTTCGATGGTGAAATTATACAGGCCAAGTTTGCGCAAGTCGGCCTTCTGTAAGGGTGTTTGAGGTTTTTCTCGTTCATTGGCTGGTTTCGCTGATGCAATCGAGTGTGCCGGGTAAAATAAATTGAATAGCAATAACCCAATTATCAATGTCTTGATTGTTGACGATTCCGCGGTCGTTCGCGGCTTGATTTCCAAGATGATTTCCAACGATCCGAATGTTGCAGTCGTCGATACCGTGGCCAATGGATTGCTGGCGGTTAAACGCGTCGATAAGGGCGATGTTGATGTCGTCGTGCTGGATATCGAAATGCCCGTAATGGACGGTTTGACCGCATTGCCGCAGATTTTGGCCAAAGATCCTAAAATCAAGGTGATCATAGCCTCCACCCTGACGATGAAAAATGCTGAAATTAGTTTGCGGGCGCTTCAGGCTGGCGCGGCGGACTATATCACCAAACCGTCATCATCTCGCGAAATGACAGGCGGCAAGGATTTTCAGCATGAACTGCTGGAGAAAATCAAAAATCTAGCACAAGGTAAATTCGGCCGCGCACCCCAACCTGCTACCGCGGCCAACCCAAAGATTATTCCGAGCGCAGAAGTTGTCTTGCGCCCGAAGGCGACGATACGCTCGAAGCCGCGTATTCTTGTGGTCGGCTCCTCCACGGGCGGCCCGCAAGCGCTGTTTACATTCTTCAAGGGCCTGAATGGAAAGCTGCCGGTGCCGGCGCTGGTAACCCAACATATGCCGCCGAATTTTACCAAAATCCTGGCGCAGCATTTGACCAAATCGGCTGGATTTCCCGCCGACGAGGGCCAGGATGGCGAAATTCTTCGAGCCGGGCACATTTACGTGGCGCCGGGCGATTATCATATGCAGGTAGAGGAAGTCGATGCCGTAAAGAAAATCACCCTCAATCAGGGACCTCCGGAAAATTACTGCCGACCGGCCGTTAATCCGATGCTCAGAAGTGTTGCCGAGCACTACGGGTCCAACGTTCTGGTCGTTATTTTGACCGGCATGGGATATGACGGCATGAAGGGCGGAGAAAATATCGTCGCCGCTGGCGGAACAATTATTGCCCAGGATGAAGCATCGAGCGTGGTTTGGGGAATGCCGGGCGCCGTTGCTTCCGCGGGGCTGTGCACGGCCGTCCTGCCTATCGATGACCTTGCGCCCTACGTTGCTGAATTTATGGACAAGGGCATGTAATGGGCCCGGGCGATTTCAATTTTCTACAGGAAATGCTAAAACGTGAATCGGGCCTCGTACTGACAGAGGAAAAATCCTATTTGCTCGAAAGTCGGCTGATCCCTGTCGCGCGCAAGCTATCACTGAACGGTATTGAGGAATTGGTCGTTCGCGCAAAAAATGGAACCAGTCCCGAGGTCAAAAAGGCGATCATTGAGGCCATGACCACGAACGAGTCGTTCTTTTTCAGAGATATAAAGCCGTTTGATATTTTTCGTGAAGCAACCTTGCCTTACTATCTGGACGCACGCCAAAATACGCGCAAAATTAAAATTTGGTGCGCGGCCGCTTCCAGCGGGCAGGAGCCGTATTCTCTGGCGATGATCCTCAACGAACTTGGGCCCAAAATTGCAGGTTGGAATGTCGATATATTGGGAACGGATATTTCCACCGATATATTGGATAAGGCTATAAACGGGCTTTACACCCAGTTCGAGGTTCAGCGGGGATTGCCGGTTCAAAATTTGGTCAAATATTTTGACAAAGAAGACGAACATTGGCGGGTGAAATCTGAGCTGCGCTCGATGGTCAAATACCGGGAATTCAATCTTTTGGATAGCTTCGCGACCCTCGGCCAGTTTGACATCGTGTTTTGCCGCAATGTTTTGATTTATTTTGATCAGGAGACCAAGGCCCAGATATTGGCGCGAATTGCCGAATGCATGCCGCCCGATGGTTTGTTGTTTCTTGGCGGCGCCGAGACCGTTCTTGGA
>Ga0209360_1001819_pt1 | contig 13592 bp, 7 predicted proteins | sample SaaInlV_130m_DNA_3_FD_184651 | JGI IMG/M metagenome (GOLD analysis project Ga0209360, IMG submission 184651) | Marine microbial communities from expanding oxygen minimum zones in the Saanich Inlet - SI037_S3LV_130m_DNA (SPAdes) (version 2) | ecosystem: Environmental > Aquatic > Marine >... | reverse complement strand
CAACTTTAGGACCCATAGGTGCGGCAATCGTTGGTCCGACTGTCAAGGGTCCAGTTTTAATCCCAACCGTAGTTAGTTCATATAGTGAGTATGTTAATATATTCGGTGAATTAATCACAAGTGGTTCGGATAAATATCAATTCTTAACATCACATACTGCTAAAGAATATTTACGACAAGGTGGTCCTTGTACAATCGTTAGGGTTGCTGGTAATGATACTGCTAAAGCTACTTCTAATGTAGTTTCTGCTAGTATAACAATGTTCACAATAGAAGCATTAGGTGATGGTCCACAATTTAATAATGCTGTAGGTACATATGGAACAGATGCTCTACTAACACCACAGAAAGAAAGTACACGTGATTGGGCTTCTGGTAGTTATGGTGGAACATCTGATAACTTCCGTTGGGAAGTATCACAGAAAAATACAGCTAAAGGTACTTTTACTCTTTTAATTCGACAGGGTAATGATACGAATAAGAAAAAGAAAGTAATTGAAACACATGCTAATTTATCACTTGATCCAGAATCAACTGATTACGTTTTAAAGAGAATTGGAAATACAACAAATACAGTTGCTTCGGAAGGTGGTGTTGCTTATATACAACCAACTGGTGAATTTCCAAATCAATCAAATTATGTTAGGGTAAGCGACCTTCCTGAAGCTAAAAAAACTCCAAATTGGATAGATGAAAATGGTACTGTAAATTCACCTTATAATGGAAGTGAATCACTTTATTTGCCTGCAGTAGGTACTGGAAGTGCAAATGGTGCATTTAGTGGTGGTACTATTGGAAGTACAGAAGTAGAACACCCATATAACTTTTATGATAATATAAATGCTAGTAATTCACAAGGTGTGGATATGTCAGAGAGTAATGATAGACCATCTGGTGCTTCGGTTGGTGGTGGATATGGCACGGCTATAAGTTTGTTAAAGAATAAAGATGAGTATGATTTTAATCTATTGTTTTTACCTGGAGTTGCTGACCAAGAAACTGATCATAGTGACGTTATAGGTGATGCTATTTCACTATGTGAAGACAGAGGTGATTGTTTCTTAGTTTATGATAATACATTAAAAACCGATACAGTAGCTACGGCTAAAACAAATACAGAAGCACGTAACTCAAGTTATGCTGCTACTTACTATCCTTGGGTACAGATACAAGATGCCACGACAGGTAATAATAGATTTGTACCACCTTCAGTCGTTATGGCTGGTGTTTATCATTTTAATGATACGATTGGACAACCTTGGTTTGCTCCTGCTGGATTAAACAGAGGTGGTATTGATAGTGCCGTTCAGGCTTATAAGAAATTAAGTCAAAGTCAACGAGATGACTTGTATGACTCAAATATGAATCCGATTGCTACGTTCCCAGGACAAGGTGTTACTGTGTTTGGACAAAAGACAACACAGAAGAAAGCAAGTGCCTTAGATAGAGTAAATGTAAGACGACTATTGATTGATGTGAAGAAATTTGTTGCTCGTTCTTCAAGAGGATTGGTATTTGAACAAAACACAAGTGATTTGAGAAATCAATTCTTGAATATTGTGAATCCATTCTTAGAACAAGTACAGGCAAATAGTGGATTAAATGCTTTCAGAGTCATAATGGACGATAGTAATAATACACCTGAAACAATTGATAGAAATATGTTAGTTGGTCAAGTATTCTTACAACCAGCAAGAGCTGCTGAATTTATTGTGTTGGACTTTGTTGTTCAACCAACGGGTGCAGCTTTTCCTGAATAATTTTTTATAAAGTGATATTTATTATCATAGGAGACAAAACATGGCAGAACTATTAGAAGCGAATAAGATATTTTACACACCATATGAACCGAAGTTAAAAAATAGGTTTATCATGGAAATTGCAGGTATCCCGGCTTTTACAATCAAAACAGCACAAAGACCACAGATTACTTTTGACGAAGTAGTATTGGAACATATGAATATTACCAAGTATGTCAAGGGTAAAGGTCGTTGGCAAACACTACAGATTACTTTGTATGACCCGATTGTACCATCTGCTTCTTCTGCCGTAATGGAATGGATAAGACTTCATCATGAAAGTGCTACTGGTCGTGATGGGTATCAAGATTTTTACAAGAAAAACATTACGTTTCAAGTATTAGGACCTGTTGGTGACATTGTTGAAAAATGGACACTATATGGTACTTACATTCAAGATGCTGCGTTTGGTGATTTAGACTTTAGTGCTTCAGAGCCAGTTGAAATCACACTAACGTTAAGGTACGATTACGCTATACTTGAATTCTAAATAGTTTTAACATCAAGGAGTTATAATGTCAGAACATAAGTTCCCTACGGAAGTTATTGATTTACCATCTGGTGGAAAAGTATATATAAAAGACTCACCACTATCATCAGGTAAACTTGAATTAAAATACATGACAACACGAGAAGAAGATATATTGATGTCTGAAAATCTCATTAAAAAAGGTGTTGTTATTGATAAATTGCTAGATAGTTTAATTGTCACAAAGGGAGTTAAACAGGAAGATTTAGTCTTGGGTGATAAGAATGCCGTATTGGTTGCGGCTCGTATATTGGCTTATGGTCCTGAGTATACGGTTGAAGTCACTAATCCAAATGATCCTGAACAAAAAGTAGAACATACATTTGATCTTACAGAATGTCCGTTTAAAGGAATGTCTGAAGATGTTGATTATACAGATAATTCATTCGACTATACTACTGATATTGGTAAGAATAAAATTAAATTTAAATTATTAACTGGTGTAGAAGAAGCATTGATTGAAAAGGATTTAAAACAATCTGCTAAGTATGGGTATTCTACAGACATCACGACAAGATTGCGATATACGATTACTGAAGTTGATGGTGATTCAAAACCTGAAACCATTACTGAATTTGCACAGAATTTACTCGCAAGGGATTCTATAGCATTGAGAAATTACATTCAAGAAATTTCTCCTGATATTGACTTGACATCAGAAATTGAAATAGGAGGTGAAACAGTTAGCGTGTCAATTCCGCTTACTGTTGCGTTTTTTTGGCCTCGATCCGTCTAGTAAATTAGACATACATCAAAGTATATTTTATTTTATATATAGCGCACCTGGCTTTACGTTTGGTGATGTCTATAACATGCCAGTTCATTTGAAAAACTTTTATCTAAGAGAGTTTATGGATTTTAAGAAAAAAGAAAAAGAGCATATCGATAAGTCACAACCAAAACCTCAACCGACCATTCCTCGTAGATTTAATCCAAAATAACTTTCTTTTTGATATTTATTAATACATAATTAACTGAGATATTAATGGCACAAAAAGAAGACATATCATTAGAAAAACAACTTGCTGATGCAAGAGCTGAATATAATAGACGAGTTGAAAAGGGTTTAAGTTATCAGGTAAAACAATTAGCAGAGGTTGAACGATTAGAAAAAAAGATTGCTGCTGAGACTCAATCAAGAACCAAAGCTATTGATGACAGCGTAAAGTCTGCTAAAATATATGCTAAACTATCAAGTGATGTTGAAAAAAGTGAAGCGGCATTAGATAAATCATTTTCAAGTAGAATAGCAAATTTAGTAAAAGGAAATCTTGCTGGTGCTATTCAATTAAAATCAACAAAAGAACATTCTAATTTACAAAATCAATTAAATACTGATGCTAGAGATAATGCAGATATAATTTTAAATAGTGGCAAAACTAATGAAACACAAAAATTATCTTTATTGTCAATCAATGACCAAATAAAAGATGGGTTATTAGAAGAAGGACAAGTATCAGAAAAAATTAATGCCATTGAGGGTTTAAAGGGAAGTGTAAAAGATAAAGCTATTGAAGCTGGTAAGAAATTACTTGGGACACAGAAATCAACTGCAGTAGCTGGAGCTAAATCTGCTGCTGATATGGGTAAATTTAGTAAACTTAGTGCTAAAGCAGCTGGTATATATGCTGTATTATATCAAATTGCTCAACAATTTGCTGGACAGATAGATGCCATAGGAAAACAATTCGGTAGTTTAACTGAATTGGGAAGTGACTTTAACAAAAGTTTATTAAGTTCAAGTGTAGAGGCAACACGACTCGGTGGTAGTATAGAAGAGGTTGCCGGTATAACTAATGTTTTGGCATCTAATTTTGGAATTGGTTTAGATGCAGCTGCTGAAATGTCAGCAAAGGTATTTGATACCGCCAAAGCTACTGGTCTTTCTGCCGATGAGAGTGCAAATCTTTTTGGTGTATTGATGCAAACTGCTAATTTGTCTGCCGTACAGGCAGAACGATTCGCGGAAGGTGCTTTTCAACTAGCAAGACAAAATCAAGTCGCTCCACAACAAGTTCTTAAAGATATTGCAGGTTCAGCTGAAACAATTGCTTTATTCACAAAAGACGGTGGTAATAATATTATGGAGGCAGCTGTTCAGGCGAGAAAACTTGGAATAAATTTAGATTCAGTTGGTAAAGTTTCTGAATCATTATTAGATTTTGAAACCTCTATAACAAAAGAAGTAGAGGCATCTGTTTTGATTGGTAGACAATTAAATTTTCAGAGAGCTCGTGAATTATCATTAGCTGGTGATAAGGTTGGTATGATGAAAGAGGTTGTTAAACAAGTAGGATCAGAAGCTCAGTTTAATAAACTTAATGAAATCCAAAGAAAAGCAATTGCCGATTCTATAAGTATGAGTGTTGCTGATATGTCAAAATTAGTTGGTCAAACCGAGCAGGTAGGAATTAAAGCTAAAGGTTTTAGAGATTTATTAGGAAAAGAGGGTTTATCTCAATTTACTTTGATGATGAATGAATTGAAAGCCGTTAGTGCTGAATTAGTTAATGCTCTTGGACCTGGATTGATGAGTATTGGTAAACTTTTAAGAAGTACGATTGGATTTTTTAGACCTGTTATTGACATAATAAATATTGTTTTTAATGGCATATCTTTTATATTGAATAAATTAGATCCATTTCTTGATATGATGGGGATGGGAACAACTGCTGGTGGGGGTTTATTTGGTGGATTGAGTAATTTTGCAAAAGAAAGTAATCAATGGTCTGTTGCAGGTGGTGGCGGAGCAGCTAAATCACCAAACCCAAGAAATTCAGTAATGGCATCAACAAATCGTATGAATACCGGTATGGCTATGGGTGGTATCTCACCAGCTGGTCTATCTGCAGGTACTAGTAATGTTAACGTAAGAACCGAGACCGTAATCAGAGGAAGAGATATATATGCTCTTGGAACATATCACGGAGAAGAATTTGGTGGAACTCAACTTGGAACTGCCGGGAGTAAATACTAATGGGATTAGAAAATTTAAAATCAGTATTTAATGACTTGAGTGAAAACGTTGTATCGGAAGCAGAGATTAACGGATTTAGTAATATAAGAGATAATACTACACATCAAGATGCTTCTAGAAATCCCCACACACATTATGAGGGATACGGTGGGAGAAGTAATCAGGGCATACATGGTGGATTAACAAATGAAAGACCTTCAACGCCACCACATTCAGAAGAACATTCTCTGTTAGACTTTTTACCGAATGTTCCATTGTTAGGACCTGATAATCAATCAATGTCGCCTACATTAGAATCTAGGGGTAGACATGGGGATTTAATTATTAAAAAGTCTGGTCAAAAAGAAGTAGATAAACCACATCCAGATAACCATTCTCAATTGGATGATTTGAAAAAAATTGGGTTTGATGCAGCAAGAACATTTCCAAGTAATTTAACACAAGAAACACCAATTATTGAATTCAATTCTTATTACGATGCTGAAAGAATAGGACCACAATCAGGATATTCAGGTAAGGTTACTGCAGAGCAAAATAACTCAAGTCAAATATCATTAAATCCCATTGATGAGAGAAAAAAACTTCGGACAGGTGATGAGTTTTTAAAATTAGGTATAAACAATCGATTAGGTCAAGGTGATTTAATACTTGAAACACTTTATAATGTTAATCATAGTGCTGTTATAGATAGAAAAGATATAGTAATAAGAGCATCAAGCGAAAATTGGTGGGATAGTACACCAAACGGAAATGCCGGCACTATTTACATAAATCGTGCAGGTATGGGTGATAAGACATTACTTGATATCAACAGATATAGATCAGGTAAATTAAAGAATTTCAGAGGATTTGACCGCGGAGACGAACCCTATATAGTACAACCAATTGGTTCAGATAGATATGCGACATTAACCAATAGAGATACTTTGCCATTACATAGAGCACTTGATGATACTTCAAGATTATTTAAATTTTATGAAAGTGAAGCTGGAAAACAAAGTATTTTTAATGAAAATGTTACAAATATGTTAATTGGAAATTCTATTCAACCATTTAGAACTGATACCATTTTAAAACGACCATTTGCAAATCCAATTCAAGGTAATACAGGATTTTTAAATGTTACTAATGATTATTTTCAAGATTTAGGTGGTATTGTTGGTAGTTTAAGAAAACCATTGACAGTAGAGTATTCAGCAGGACTGGGGAACGGCATATACTTCTTTAAAAATCTTGGTGATAGGACAGCTGGAATTGAACAACTACAAAATCTTAAAGTATCAACAGATCAACCTACATTTGTACAAAAAGGACTTCAAAAATTAAAAGAGGGTGTGATAAAAAAATTAGCAAATGTTGCTCAATTACCAGTTTTAAGAAAAACACCATTTATTGATTTAAGTGGTGAGGGTAGACATACTGATTTTGGGCGAGGTTATACTGATAAAGTAAATAGCCAAATCCCCACACCTGACGATAAATCCGACTTATTGGATATAAAACCATTCGTAAAGGGAGACTTTTATGTCAAGATAAAAGATTTAAGAAAAGGTGGTAAATTCTTATACTTTAGAGGATTTGTTACGGGTATAGTAGAAAACGTTAGTCCAACTTGGACCCCAACTAATTACATTGGTAGAAGTGAACCTGTTTATATGTATGAAAGAGCCGAAAGAGACTTGAGTTTTAATCTACGAGTGTATCCAAACAATGAATTGGAATTTAATGCTATGTATGAAAAAATTGACTATCTTACATCATTGGCTTATCCTAATTATCAACACGAGTTTAAAAAAGTGGGTATAGGTGACGTAGCTAAACTTGTAGAAGATAAAGATTCACAGATAAGAATGCAACCACCATTTACAGAACTCTATATGGCTCATATCGGTAGTAGAAAAAAAGGTCAGTTTGGGTTTATAAAATCATTATCCTATACGGTAAATGATAGTGGAGATTGGGATGCTTTAAGTGCCAGACCAAGATTATTCGATATTGCAATATCTTATCAAATTTTAAATAGAAAACCACCACAAATGGGTGACGAATTTTACAGAGCTAGTGTATAATGAGTAGATACGATAGAATAGATAGAATAAAAGAAAATGGAGTTTCCAGAATCGGTACTGCTGACTTACCTGAATTCAAAGAAGATAATTCAGATATATTATTGATTGCCGTTGATGGTGATAGATGTGATTTAATCTCACAAGTATATTATGGAACAACTGACTTTTGGTGGTATATAGCATCCGTTAATAATTTAAGTACTAATAACATTGAGGCTGGAACTCAATTAAGAGTACCCGTTTCAGCTGAACAAGCAATTTTAAAATGAATTTAAGTGATAAAATATTTGGATCTAATGTAGATTCAGATATTCAAGACATTTTCAAAGAATTACAAGAAGGTCGCTTTGAAGTAAATCCAAACGCAGGTATAAAGCCATCACCACATACACATTATTTAGGTGATAGAGCTCCATTTGCAAGAATGTGGACGGCTGTAAATGTCAAAGATGCACAAGATAAAGACGATAAAGGTAAAAATACAGTTTACATCATAAATGACAACAGAGAAAATTCTTATGATGAAACAACAATACACAGTTCAGTTTTAAAACATCAATTAACTAATAATCAGTATTTAAAACCTACTGCTGGAATAACGGGTATTAATTCTAAATCAGAGGGTGCGGTTGGTGCATTAAGAAGAACTACTGTTGATTTTGTAGTTCATAATAAAGTAGATTTTGATAATATATTTTTACCATTTTTTTTAAGACCAGGAACTATGGTTTTTGTAGATTTTGGTTGGTCAGATGATGCATTATCTTTATACAATCCAGTTGATAAGATTAATAACAATGATTTAAAACTATCAAACCTTTATTCTAACCTTTATGATAGCAAGACAGGAGAAATAGCTAAACAAAAAGGTCTTATGAGTACATTATGTGGAGCCGTAACAAAATATGACGTAACGGTTGATGAAATGGGTTCTTTTAAGTGTAATTTAGAATTTGTATCACAAAATTATACTTTATTAGATAAAGAAATAACCGAAGACAATAGTTTAAAATTTTTGTTTGCAAATTTCATGGATGAATTTTTGGTTGGTTATGTAGTAAGATCACTCGGCGAGGGAAATATAGATGTAGGGGGCTCTGATACTTATGCAGATTTTGATACAAAGCTTCTGAGAAAATTAAGTGAATCGGAAGTTGATGAATACTCAACGGCCTTTTTTGATTCAGGCATGACAGTAGAACCAGGTGTAATTGATTCTACTTCAAAAAAAATAGGAGTGTTTTTTCAAAATTTAGGTGGTGATGGTGATGCTGATTATTTAGATGAAAAAGAAAGTTTATACATATCATTTGGATTATTTGAAGATTTATTTTTAAATAATTTTATATCTCAATGGGTTGAAACAACAGAAGAAGGCGATGAAATTGCATCTGCAGCTAAACCTGATGATATTTATGGATTAAAATTTACAAGTATAGATTCATGGGTAAGATTTGATCCTGATTTATTTGCTATTCAAAAAACTCCGTTGAGATCGAATGATGAAGTACCAAGTTATCTTTACCCAAATAGTTGGGATATTAAAGACGGTGAAAGTGAAACTTCTAATAAGATAAGACCTTCTATTTGGTATGATGTGGAAGGTAAATTAAAAGACAACAGTCATGGAATCGATTTAAATTACAAAGATAACCAGTCACAAGTAGATAGGGATAAAAAAAGAATTCCATTAAGAGAATTATTCATAAGTGTTCCAGTTATTCAAGAGGCATTCACTGCGAGTAAGAATATTAATGATGCTTTGGAATTTATTTTTGATGTGATATGGAGAGATTCAACTAATATAATTAATATTAAAATGATATCACATAATGATTCTCAAGTAGCATTGGCTTTTCAAGATGTTAATTTGACTGGTCATATTATTCCTGACGAACCAATATTGACATTTGATTTAACTTCAGGAAATTCTGTTGTATTGAATAGTGATTTAAAATTTGAAACACCAAAAGCGGGATTGTCAAGTATGATTGCTATTAAGAACACAAAACAAGATGTGATTTTTGAAAATTTAGATGATTTGAAATTAAGTTTTTTAAATGTATTAGAAACAACACCAAATACAGGTAATAAAAAAATGATTATAAAAAGTTTACCTGATATTGGTTTTGTATCGCAAAAAAAGAAAACAATTGATGCTGATATTAAAAAAATATTTGATTCAATTACTTCAGGTAATTCGAATATTGAACGTGGAGATTTTAAAGTTGATGGGAATCCAGTAAGTGAAAGATATATGAATTATATTAATAGCCAACGAGTTAAACTAACAGAAATAATAGAAGCTGAAAAAGAAGCAAAAGGAGTAAAACAACCAGTACCTATAGATTTACCAACACATACTAAAGATGGTAAACTTATTAAATATGTAAGTTCTGATAGAGAAAAGTTATTAATGGATGCTAGAATAAAGAATTTTATTGATGCTGGTGAAAGTAGTATCGCGCCAATTATGCCTATTACATTATCTTTGACAATTTATGGTAATAATTTTTTAAGTTATGGTGAGTACATAAATGTTAATTTTTTTCCAGATCATTGGCAAGACAGAGTATTTTTTCAAATAATGGGAGTTGATCATTCTGTTGATACATCTATATGGAAAACTACATATACAACTGCTATGAGAATAAAACCAAATAAAAAAGTATATTTAACTGGTAATCAACAATCTAATAAAAACAATAATGTAGTTACGAGGTTTCATCCACTTTATTTAGAAACAACGGCGGGTGAAGTTGCGGGTTCTTCAAATATGGAGAATAAGTTTGATAAAGATACCGTAAAAGATAAAGAAACAACTTTAATGGAAATAAAAGTGCTTAAACATATACAGGTTAATCATCCAACATGGGGTGGGGATGGACCATTTGGTTTTGCTAGTTTAGATTTAAAAAAGGACGTAACATTTACTATAACTGAATGGCTTCATGATCCTGATGAAGCTATAAGGAAGAATTCAACAAAGCCGGAAGGGCAAAAACTATCAACTACTGATTTAAAGAATGCAAAAAAATTAAGTGCTGTTGGGCTAACATCCGAGATAGCAGACGGAAATTATGGTCAATTAGCATGGATTTTAGCCGTAAGTGATTTAATATTAGGTGATGATTATTTAAATTGGAGTGCATATAAAACTAGTGACCATGAAGATATGACTTTGGTAAATGGATCTGTTGGGATCCAGCAGAAGAAGAAACTTAATGATAGCATGTATGGAGATATTCCAAAGGATATGATATATTTTAATCCAATATGGCACTCCACGGGCGGGGGGGATGATATTAGGGGTGATTTTCAAAAGCTTATATTAGATCCTATGGAAGATGAAACTTGGACGCCAGGTTGGCTTGATGATACTCAAAAGGCAATTATTAAGTATATTGAGGAAAGAAAACTTTTTACATCAGAGTCATATATTTTAAATAGAATCAAAGCAAGTAGAAATGCTGGTTTTGCCAAGAAAGTATGGGAGGATGGGGTGTCTCCAATTTTAATGAGTGTCATTTTCGGTAAGGGAAAAACCGTACCGGATGGCGAATGGTTTGTTGAAATCACAGGAAATTGGTCAGATTTTAAAATTATTCCTAATATTATGATACCAAAAAGAATCTTAAAAGACACGAACTTAGAAAAAGTAGCTACTTCTTTATTTGAAATTTATATAAAACATTATATAAATTTGATGAAAATTGTAAAATAAAAACCATTGACTTTTACATAAAAATTACTTAAATTAACCTATGGTTAAATCAGTTACATCGTTACAAAACTACTCCAAGTCACACCCAAATAACAACATTGTCTTGATGTTTGACCAGAATATACTCTATGCTAACCATTATGAAAAACAATTCGGTGAACTAAATAAAGACATACTTCATAAAGGAATTGACTACAAAACCTTTATAAAAAACGATTTAAATTATTTAGACACGAATGTAGTAGATTATTGGCATCACAATAAAGTAAAACATGAAGTAAAGTACTCTAACTTCTACAATGATAGTGAATTCATGTACTACTATCCAATGCACAAAATAATGGAAGAAATGGATTATCAAGATGATGATTTACCCATTACACCAGAGTTACAATTATTCCACGATGAATTTACAAAGGCATTCACCCTAATAGAACTGAATGGAATCGGAGTCAATACGAATATCATCTCAACCTTTGGTCATCGAATGGCTCAATACATTCATGATAGAAAAATCTATCAGAATTATAATTTCTACACTACTACATCCCGACCATCCAATAGTATTAATAATTTAAACTTTGCTGCCTTGACACCAGAACATAGGAAATGTTTTTCACCCCTGAATGATATTTTTATTGAATTCGACTTTGATGCTTATCATCCAAGATTGATTGGAGATTTAATTGGATATGATTTTCCCAATACACCCGTACATGAATACTTGAGCAGTAAATATAAAGTTGATGTCAGTGAGGGTAAAACCAAAACATTTCAATACCTGTATGGTGGGATTCCAAATGATGTTGCAAATAAAATTGAATTCTTAAATATGACGAAAAATTTAATAAATGAAATGTGGGACGAGTTTAATCAGAATAAAAGAATTAACTCACATATTTATAATAGACCTATGAAAGAAGAGAATTTAGAAAATCTAAATGCTCAGAAGTTATTTAACTACTATATTCAGTCTTATGAAACGGAAAGAAATGTTAAACTCTTAATGAAATTACATACATATTTATTATCAAAGAAGACTAACATTGTGCATTATAACTATGATAGTTTTTTATTTGATTATTCAAAGGAAGATGGAGTAGAAACAATACATGAGATTAAACAAATACTTGAAACTAATGGGTTTACAACAAAGACTAAAGTCGGTCTTGATTATGGGAGTATAAAAAATTATGAGTTTTAATTTTAATTCACTATGGTTGGATTGGAGAGCAAAAGTTCCCGATGGAACACCTAATCCATCTAATGCTTATCATTTAGTATTGTTAAAGGAATTGTGTTTAAAACAAGGTATTGATACCAAAACTACCGATAGTGTTATTTTATTTTTAGAGAAGAAAGTGGATGATGAAGATGTAATAAAATATAAACAAGATGGTGAATCAAAGGAAATGAAAGCTGGTTCAGCAAAGACAATGGATAAAGAACATCCTGCTAAAATTGAATATGATAAATTAAAAGGTAGTGATGATGAAGAAGAAAAAGAAGATAAACCAGAACCAATGAAAATAGATCCCGATGGTGGACTTGGTCCGGAAGATAAAGAAGATGATGATATCAAGAAGAGTGATGATAAACCTAAAGGAGATAGTGTTGTTGCTGGAGATCCTAACGAGGGTGATAACCAAGTTAAAAACGACATGATTAAATATGGGTACAAAAACTTTAAGAAAAATACAGGTTCAAAACCAGCACCAGGTGGAGCGGGTTCTGCTTTCAACGAGATAATGTCGGGTGAAGGTGTTCATATATTAGAACAGAATCCAGACATGACTGAGGAAGAGGTTGCTATAAAATTGTATGAGATGACTGAAGGTAGTGAACTTGGAAAGGACCAAAAGGGAACAACCGGCATAGGTAAAAAAGATATGCCAGATGGTTTTGATGGTAATGAAAATCTTTTTTCTAAATGTCTTGTATCAGCAAGGTCTGCTAAAAAGAAACACGAAAGGACACAAAAAAGAATAAAGAGATTACAAGAACAAAATAAATTTGGAGAACCACAAAAGACCTCAACTTTCTATGGAGCTAAAAGTTCAATAGATGCTCAAGTAGAAATGGTAAAAAATGCTAAAACAGTTCTTTTACCAAACGGCCAAGTAGTTAATGAAGAAGATGCTACGGCATTTATCAAGGCTGGTGGTGGTGGAATGAATCCATCCGATACTGCTACTTTTGTTCAAGACGATGATGGTAATTTATTAATACAATTTCACTCCGATAAAACCACTACCGGTGATATTCAAGACAATTCTACTCTGATTAAAGAGGGTGAAAATTATAAAAGTTATTTAGAGAAAGAAGATTTGTCAGAGGAAGAAAGACAACAGGCTAACGATTTGATAGATGACTATTCTAAAAAAATTACTGATATAGAAGAAAATTACAATAAACAGGCAATCCCAATTGCTCAAAAATTAGAAGAGCTTCCAATAGAAGACCAAGTAAAAATAATTGAAGAAGATAAAGGAAC
>Ga0209360_1001806_pt1 | contig 13634 bp, 10 predicted proteins | sample SaaInlV_130m_DNA_3_FD_184651 | JGI IMG/M metagenome (GOLD analysis project Ga0209360, IMG submission 184651) | Marine microbial communities from expanding oxygen minimum zones in the Saanich Inlet - SI037_S3LV_130m_DNA (SPAdes) (version 2) | ecosystem: Environmental > Aquatic > Marine >... | reverse complement strand
CAATAATTGCAATATCTGCAAAATCAAGACTCAGCATTATGCCAAGATACTAAAATCACAACTTTTTTTCATTTTTTCATTTTTAATAGTAAAGGAAATATACAAACATGTGGAAATTGGTTTATGGATCTTAGAATATTTTATGGCATCATATTTTTAATAATATTATCAACTGGAACAGTTTTTGCACAAGAGGATACAGAGTCAACTATCATTCCAATTACGGTTCAAACAGATGATAAAAATTATGATGAGGGAGACACCATTGTAATTTCAGGTAAGGTGAACACAGTTATCAAAGGAGTGAATGTAGTATTACAATTATTTACTGAAGGAAATATGATAGAGGTTGCACAGATCACAATAGCACAAGATGGCACATATTCACATACAGTACTTGCAGAAGGACCATTGTGGAAAAAATCAGGCACATATGTAGTAAGATCTTCATATGAAGTAGGGGGCGGGACAATTGCAGAAACAGAATTTAATTATTTACCAAAATCAGACATAGTTGAAACAAAAGAAAATTTTGAAGTAAATGCAGGAAGTAAAGGAACATTTGATGTAGAATATACGATTAAAGGAAGTATCGTTAAAGATATCATAATAAATTCAAATAATTTTGCATTGGAAGTAGAAATAGAAACAACAGATGACGGATCCATTACATTAGATTTACCTAGAGAATTCATAGGTGCTGAAAAACAGGATGGAAAAGATGATATTTTTATAATTTTGATAGATGGTATAGATGTAGCATATGAAGAATCAGTGGTACTATCAGAATCAAGAAAAATAACAATCAATTTTGAGGAAGGTGATTCAAAAATCGAGATTATTGGTACTTATGTTGTTCCAGAATTTGGTACAATGGTAATGATAGTTTTGGTAGTAGGAATAATGACAATGATTATCAGCATCAGAAATAAATTCCAAATAAGAATTTAATTTTCAAAAGTAAAAGAATATTTTTCTTTAAACGGAGAAACTGCTCGTAATTCTTGAACTGTTTTTTTAAGGGTTTCAACAGTTTGTTCAATTTCTTTTTCATCATTAAAAATCCCAAGAGTTAATCGTAAAGATCCAGTAATTTGTTCAAGTGAAAATCCCATAGACTGTAAAACATGTGAAGCTTTTTGAGTATTGACAGAACAAGCAGAACCAGTAGATGCAGCAATGCCATATTCATCAAGTTTGATGATCAAATCCTCTCCATTTACACCAAGAAATGTGAAATGAACGTTGTTAGGTAATCTTAATTGTGGATGACCATTCAAAGTTACTTTTGGAATAGTATCATAAATTTTTTCAATTAAAGAATTTTGTAATTTTTCCATATGGGCAAGATTTTCAGAGAGATTGTTTTTTGCAATTTCACAAGCTTTTCCAAAACCCACAATATTTGCAACATTTTCAGTTCCTGAACGTAAACCATATTCCTGACCACCTCCCAGAATTACAGGATCAATATCAATCCCATTTTTGATATACAATGCACCTATTCCTTTAGGACCGTAAAGTTTGTGGGAAGAAATAGACAACAAATCTATGCCTAATTCTTTGACATCTATTGGAATTTTACCTATTGCTTGAATTGCATCAGTATGAAAAAGGATGTTATGATCTTGACATAATTTGGCAATTTCAAGAATCGGTTGGATAGTACCAACTTCATTATTTCCAAACATTATTGAAACGATACTAGTGTTCTCAGAAAAGTGATTTTTTAATTCAGAAATATCAATTAACCCAAATTTATCTACTGAAACATAATGTACATCAAATCCATTTTGAGATAATTTCTTACATGGTTCTAAAATTGCATCATGTTCGATTTGGGAAGTTATAATTTGACTAGATGGTCTTTTCATAACCACCCCATTTAGTGCAGTGTTGTTTGATTCAGTGCCACCAGAAGTAATTAAAATTTCAGATGGATCAGCATTAATTAATGATGCAATTTGTTTTCTTGCTTTTTCAATTGCTTTATGAGCCAATCTACCATAACGATGAATAGATGAAGGGTTACCAAATTGTTCTTTAAGATAAGGCAACATTGATTCCAATACATCCTCATGGATTTTAGTCGATGCAGCGTTATCCAAATAAATCAATCTGCAATCACATTAATTTTTCCTGGTTTATACCCTTCCGGATCAATTTGAACTGAAGAGAATCCTATCATTTGTAATTTTGCATCAAGTTGTTTTAAAATATCAGCATTAAACACAGAAATCATTTCTTTCTCAACTTCAATTTTTGCAATACCATTAAAATCACGTACACGTACTTGTTTTGCTTTTGTAAGTTGTTTGACAAGTATTTCACCATATTCAATTCTAGCCAATCTTTCAGCTGTAACTTTTTGTCCCCATGGAATTCTTGATGCCAAACAAGAATTTGACGGTTTATCAAATACGGATAATCCCACAGATTTTGCAGTGTCACGAATTTGAGATTTTGAAAAATTAGTTTCAACAAGAGGACTTCTAATCCCATTTTGTTTTAATGCCTCAATCCCAGGCCTGAAATCACCTAAATCATCAATATTTGTCCCGTCAACAATTATTGAAACATCACATTTTTTGGCTAATTCAAATAAATGATCACCCAATTCCAATCTACAATGAAAACACCGAGTAGAATCATTTTTTGTAAATTCTGGATTCTCAAGTTCATCATAATCCAAGAAAAGTTGTTCAATACCAATTTCTGAGCAAACTTGCTTAGCAGTTTGTAATTCCTCTTTTGACAAAGTCTTGTAATCAGCAGTTACTGCAATTGCAGAACTTCCTAATTGTTGAAATGCAGCATATGCAACTAGTGCACTATCAACACCACCAGATAATGCTACAAATACTTCATTTTTATCACCAAACCAATTTTTTAATTCATCAAGTTTACTCATCAGATATTCTCCAGTTTTTTGATTTCTTTTCGTAAAATAGAATCAGTTTCTTTTATTGATTTGTCAATTGAATTAGATAATATTTTCAAATCATCAAATTCTATTTTAAAATCAATTTTTCCTTTAAATGAAGATTTTTTGTAATGTATTTTAAAAGATTGATTATTAAAAACTAGTGTAGTCTCGTGATCTGAACGTGGAACAGTAAAACGATTTGATTCAAAAATTCGCACACCTAAAGTTCCAGTTTCAAGAATCAAGGTATCAACTATGTCATCTACTTTAACATCATCACAGATCACAGATACCAAATTTGTGGGTCTACCTTTTTTTGTTATTCCATTATAAATTGAAACATCTTTAGCACCTTTTAACATAATTTTTTCAATTAGATTACCTAATATTTCTCCAGAAATATCATCAACATTTGTTTCAAGTATTTTTACAGAATCAATATTAAAAGAATCATCACAACTTTTTACAATTTTCAAGACATTTGAAAAAGAATCGAAATCTTTTTGTCCTGCACCATAACCTATAGATTCGATTTTCATTGAAGGGTAAAAGTCAACACCGATATTTGTTAAATTAATCAAAATACAGGCACCAGTAGGGGTAGTTAATTCATCATTAGAATTATTTCCTTTAATCACCAAGTTTGAATTTTTAAAAATTTCAAGAATTGCACTTGCAGGATTAGACATAGTTCCATGAGAAAATGTAACAGAGCCATTGCCAACTGAAACAGGTAGAGATATGATTTTCTCATCATAGAATCCCAAATCATCTAATGCAATTGCCACACCAACAATATCTATCAAAGTATCAATACTTGAGGCTTCATGAAAATGAACTGAGTCTTCTGGAATTCCATGTATTTTTGATTCAGCAGATATAAGAGAATCAATACAAGACTCTGAAAATTTTTTTGCTTTTTCTGAAAGCCCAAGTAAATTCACAGATTCAATAATTGCTTTTTTTATTTCTAACCCCATTCTTTCATGAATATTTTCATCTATTTCTAAAATTAATTGTGTAGAATCCACACCACATTTTTGGATCTTTTGAAAATTAATTTTCTCAATAGTTGAATTTAGAAGAAATTTTTCAGATTTTTTAATACCATCAATAATTTTATTTTTTGATGCACCTAAATCCACTAAAGAACAAAGAAGCATATCTCCAGAAATTCCTGCAATCTGTGGATCTATTACAACAACCATAATTGAAAATTGTCAAAAATGCTTATAAATTCGACTAAAAATAGATGAATTTCATTAGATTTAATTATTGAAAATTTAGAGTGTGTTTTATGATTACAATTATCGGTTCAGGTAAAGTTGGTGGAGATGCAGCATTATTCTCAGCATTAAAACGATTAGATGATCAAATTTTGTTACTAGATGTTGCAGAAGGACTACCTCAAGGCGAGGCAATGGACATCAATCACATGTTATCTGAACAAGGAATAGATGTAGAAGTGAAGGGTTCTAATAATTTTGAAGACATGAAAGGTTCCAATGTAGTAGTAGTAGTAGCAGGCTCTGGAAGAAAACCAGGAATGACAAGAATGGATCTTTTGAAAATTAATGCAACAATTGTAAAAAGCGTAGTTGAAAATGTCAAAAAATATGCAGATGACTCTATGATAATTCCAGTTACAAATCCACTTGATCCAATGGCATACATTACTCACAAAGTATCTGGATTTGATAGAAGTAGAGTATTTGGTATGGGGGGAATGCTTGACTTGTCACGATTTAGACAATTTATTCATGAGGCAACAGGTCATTCAAGAGATTCCATTAGAGCTCTTGTAATTGGTGAGCATGGGGAAAACATGTTGCCATTACCAAGATTTTCATCAGTTTCAGGAATTCCATTATCTACAATGCTTCCAAAAGAAAAATTAGACGAGTTAATTATTAACACAAAACAAGTTGCAGCCAAAGTCATTGAACTAAAAGGTGCAACAGTACATGCCCCAGGAAATGCAATTTCAGCAATTGTTGAAGCAGTTGTAAGAGATAGAAAACAAGTCATCCCAGTTGCAACATATCTTGATGGCGAATATGGGCACTCAGATGTTACAATTGGGGTTCCAGCAGTTATCGGAAAGAAGGGAGTAGAGAAAATTATTGAACTAGATCTAAATGATGAAGAAAGACAGGTATTTGATAAAGCAGTAGACAGTGTAAAAAGTGCAATTTCAGGAATTGAAATCTAAGCATTTTTTTATCTAAACAAAGAAAAAATATTAGTGGAAATTCAGGAAATTTTAGAATCATTAGAGAAAGGAAAGATTTCAATAAAAAGTGCAAAAAAACTTTTGTCACTTTATTCGATTGAAGAGATTGAAGGAATTGCCAAAATTGATATCAATAGAAGAAAAAGGAAAGGAATTCCAGAAGTGATATTTGCAGAAACAAAAGAATTAGAGGAAATTAAAAAAATCACGAAAAAAACATTAGAGAAAACAAATTCAATCATCATATCAAGGATTAAAAAAGAGGATTATTTGAAAATTACAGCATTTGCAAAGAAGTTAAAAGTCAAAATAAAAACTGGAAAAAATTCATCATCAATATTATTATTTAAAAAATCAATAAAATTTCAAGGCGGTAAAGTTGGGATCATTACAGCTGGTACATCAGACATAGGTGTAGCAGAAGAATCTAGATTGATGTGTGAAGCAATGAACTGTAAATGTATTACAAGCTATGATGTAGGTGTTGCAGGAATTCAAAGAATATTTCCAGTTTTAAAAAAAATGATTAAAGAAGATGTAGATTGTATAATAGTTGTTGCAGGCATGGAAGGTGCTTTGGCAACACTTGTTTCATCCATGATAGATATTCCAATAATAGGGATTCCAGTATCAGTAGGGTACGGATATGGTGGAAAAGGAATTACTGCGCTTGCATCAATGCTTCAAAGTTGCTCGTTAGGATTATCAGTAGTTAACATAGATAATGGGATTGCTGCAGGTGGGATTGCTGCAAATATTGCAAATAGAGTAATTAGAAAAAAATAATTCAAGGGAAAAATTAGACGTCATACTCGTAAATCATATATAATATAGCAAAACGAAACTGTGTAATTGTCTGGTAAACGTGTTGTACTTACTGCTGATCGTAGTTTAATGACAAATTATAGAGGAAATTTTTTGTATGGTTTTATTGCATGTGGACCATACGAGGTTTTACCTGAATGGGTTTTTGATAAAGTATTTTGTCCTTCAGTGGAAACAGATCCAATTACAGGTGAGGCAAAGGTTGCCCAAATAGGATTAAGAAGAATTGAAAGTTCTTTGATTCAAGGTGGTTACAAACGTGATGAAGTGTTCATAGGTCATCCCGATATGTTACACAAATCAATTGGACCAGATACCAAAGTAGTTGGAATTAATGTGATGGATCCTCTTGGAATGGCACCAGTTACTACAACAATGTCTCCAGAAAAATTATCCTATGTTGCAATGAAATTTAAAAAAATGTGTGCCAGTATAATTCAACTCAAAAAGAAATATGATTTCAAAGTTGTAGTTGGAGGAAATGGAGCATGGGAATTAGCAAAATCAGACAGAATGAAGATTCATGGAATAGATACAGTTGTTGTAGGAGAAGCTGATGAATTAGCGGTTGATTTATTCCAAGATTTAGAAAAAAATGATGCACCGGAATTAATGCATTGTTTTGTAAGAAATCTTGAAAATATCCCAGTTATCGAAGGCCCTACAATCAATTCCTTGATTGAGGCAATGAGAGGCTGCGGCAGAGGCTGTGATTTCTGTGATGTCAACAAAAGATCAAAAAAAGATCTCCCCATAGAAAGATTACAGCATGAAGCAAAAACCAATCTAGACTATGGATTTGATTCAATTTGGTTGCATTCAGATGAAATGTTACTTTATGGATGTGATAATAGAGATTTCATTCCTAATAGAGATTCAATTACAGATTTATGGAAATCACTAAAGGGCCTTGGTGCAAACTTTATTGGAACAACGCATATGACATTCTCTGCAGTTGCTGCAGATCCAACATTAATGCAACAAATTTCACATATCAATGGACAAGACAAATCAGGAAGATGGCTTGCAACCAATTTAGGAATCGAGACAGTTTCACCAGACATGGTTAAGAAACACTTAGGAGTAAAAACAAGGCCATTTTCAACTGATGAATGGGGTAGTGTAGTAAGAGAAGGTGCAAAAATTCTAAATGATAATCATTGGTTCCCAGCTGCCACAATCATAATTGGATGGCCAGATGAAACTCCAGATGATGTTCAATTTACCATTGATATGATGAGTGACTTTAGAGAGATGAACTTTAGAGGATTAGTAGCACCATTACTTTATCAAGATTTTAGTGAAAAGAATTCAATGCATTTTGGAAATTTGAATGAAGCTCAATTTACACTGTTTTGGAAATGTTGGGAAAATAACCTTCGTGTCATTAATGACATCATTCCAATTATTCTTAGAAATAAGACATATGGTCCACCAATGAAAGTTTTCATGTATGGTATTCTCAAAGCAGGAACTTGGGCAATTATGAGATATCTCAGAGGTCTTTGTAAAGATCTTTTTAATGGAAGAACTCCAGATGAAATTATTGAGAAATATGCAAGAAGTAGATCTGTATCTGCTCCAAAAATTCAGACAAAAAAACTATAATTTTTGAATAGCAATATCGGCTATAGTATTTCGTTTTGGAGTTATAGAAATAAAATAGACTTTGTCTGCCCTCTCAATACTTTCAACTTTTTTGTAAGACTTGGATGTAACATCAAATTCATAAATTCCAGGTTCAAGAGAACCACTAGCATAAAGCATCAAATATGTTTCTCCAGTAGAAGGGCTCAATGGAATAAAAGACATTATGTTTTCCTTGTAAGAATTAATTGGAATAGTATTTTTCATAGGAGGTGCTGCAGCTGCCAAATACATAAAGAAATCTTCAACAGTTTCAAATTCTTCGTATTCAAATTGCATTAAAGAATATTACAAGATTCAGTATAATAACCTACTAGAATTAAACTAAAAAGAACTATTTTCTAGATTTGAAATGTTTGTAAGACTTCATTCCAATGAATGCAGGTACTGCAATATACATTCCAAGATTTAGTACAATTACAGATATACCAAATCCTAAAACTTCTGCTTCTGAATTAGTATCAGCCAAAGTCATGATAAACAATGTTGAGACCATAGGTGCGATAAATGCTCTAACTGCTTCTTGGAACATTGGATTTTCTCGTTCATAATCTGCAATTGTTGGTGAGAATGAATAGTATAATTGGTTAAATCCTGTCATAAATGATGCACCTGCGCTAGTACTCATTACAGTGTTATCTCTAATTTCTCTTAAGAATTGAACTTGTGGTGCCATCTCTGATCCGTATGCTGCAGTAGCAATCAAACAACCACCGCCACCTGTTGGTTTTGTAGGTGTGTCAAGTTGACAGATTCCATTTACATCTGCATGGGTTCCTGCACCACATTGTACTTCAGGTTCTACAACTGGTTCAGGTTCTACAACTGGTTCAGGTTCTACAACTGGTTCAGGTTCTACAACTGGTTCAGGTTCTGGTTCTGGTTCAGGTTCTGGTTCAGGTTCTACAACAACGGGTGTTGTTCCAGAACCACCAGTATAAACAAAAGTACTAGTAATTTTTTGAGCACCATATTGAGATCTAATTTCATAATCACCATTAACAGCCATAGTACCACCAGCTTTTACAGTAGTAGAATAACTACCGTCAGTATTTGGAATTACTTGTGCAATGGTGACAATGTTTCCATCAGGACTAACAACTACAATAGTTACAGATTGAGTAAACTGGGCTAGCGTCTTAATCATACCAGAAATTACAATAAGATCACCATTTGCATAAGAGGGTAATTCTGATGAGACAGATAATGGAAGTTCATCAGTTTGAGCATATGTAGCACCAGTTAAACCATAAGATAGAATTGAAATAGATAATAATGCAAATGCCAAGAATCCCATTAGTTTCATTTTCATTTTGATTCAGGAATAATCAGTATTTATGTTTTCAATCAAAGAAAAATTGACTCCATTATATTCGAATTATGCCTTTTTTGACCAAATATTGAATAGATTTGACAAATTCGTTTTGAGGAATTTTATCATCAGCCCACCATTTTGCATTATTTTTTATCCAATCAGGGATTTTTTGATCAAAATTATTTATTTCAAAAGGAGTTACAGAAATAATTCCAATTTCAATAAGATGTTTAATTCCATCAAGAAATTCATCATCAGAAATACTATTAGAAGACCACCATTTTGCATTATTTTTTATCCAATCAGGTATTTCTTCTGAGACTACAGAAAATGATAAAGTTTCAAGATTTTTGCCATCATATGAAAGTTGAATAAGATAGATACCAGATAAAGAATTAGAATTTACAGTAAAAATTGATTTGTAGCCACCGCTATTACTTAGAGTTGCAGCAAAATTTTGATTTGTCCCATCAGGATTTGTAAGTGATATAGATAAAGGAGTTCCGCGTTTTTGATGTTCGATACTTCCAGATAAAATAATTTCTTTAACAGAACCAATATCAGGTAACATGATTTTATCTTGATTTAATTTTGCAGGACTAGAAAATGAAATACTTGTTTGTGAACGTAGCAAGCTAGAAATATTTTCATTACCAAAAGCATCACGTGAATCATAATAACGTGCATCAAGACTTCCACCAGCAGTTGAAATTAGTTTTGACCCTGTTTTATCACAAATTTGAGATGGCATTTTAAAAACACCTTCAAAGATACCAGTACTTGGTCCTGTTTCAACAAGAGTGAATCCAGTTGATGCTAAACCGCCATGTTCAACACCGTTAACAGTACAACGTTTGTAACGAATGTCTTTGAGTTTTATCTCCAGTAAAATTTCACCATCTTTTCCTACAGTGTCAACACTAGCAGAGTTTGAATCATTAATTGTTGAATAAATCTCAACAGTGTCACTTTTCAAATTAAGATCAGAGTCTTTGAGAGTAATAGTAACAGGATGACCAAATCGAAATGTAGTAGATTGTGTAGAAACAATTCCAGAATGTGTAGAAACATCAGATTTGATAGAAGTTATAGTAGTTACACCTGCTGCATCTAAATCAGAATATGAAATTACAATACCTTTTTCATCAATTAATCTATCAGTTACAATAATTTTTATTTCATCATCAATTGTCTGAATAGTTTGAATAAAATTTGGATCTAGTATGTTTAATTGGTTGGTTACAGCGTATTCAATAGTACCATCAAAAACAGAAGAATTATCAAGAGTTTCTTCTAATTCAAAACGATAAATGGAATTGTTTATGCTATTATCATTTTGTAATCCAAAGGAAAAAAAGTCTAAAACAATTGGTTGATTATTCACTTCATTAGAAACAGCAATTACACCCGTGTCATCATTAGAAGTATCAAAATCAATTAACAGAAATACGTCTCCAGCATTAGACGTTATTGCTGTCACATCAGCATCATCAATTTGGATGAATCCTTTAGGAGATGAGATATCACCAGCATCAATTATTGTTATAGAAGAGGTCCCAAGAGTTCCAAAAGAAAGAGAAAAAGATGTATCACTAAAATCAGTAACGCCCAAATCTTTTTCAAAGGATCTTAAATCATAATTTATCCAGTTTGTACCATTGGTGTTAGATTCAGAAGAATCAAGTAAAAGTGAAGATAGAGATGATGCAGAAAATCCCAAATTTACTGAAAATACTTCATATGTTCCAACACCAGTTGTGTCGATTATCAGTCTATCAGAATTTGAATCAGGTACTGATGAAGTCACAGAAACAGCTACCCCAAGAGGAGTAGTTGGATAAAAATTTGAACTTTGAGCATTTTCCAAAGTAAGAGGAGTTCCAATAGTAATAGTAGGAATAATTGCTGTTGCTCTAAATACATCCAAATCATCACGAGCGCCAGTGTTTAGATTTTGATCAGGGTCATTCAAAATTACAGGGTATTCTATTCCAGGGTTAAGGGTTTGACCATTTGCAATAGTTAGTGCAGGTTCATCACCAACTGAAACAGAAGAAGTTGAGAATCCAGTTAAAACTGAAACAGATTTTTCATTGTAAGTGATTTGTCCAGTTTGTCCACGTGGCGCATTACTAAGAATACCCATTACAGAATTATCACTAGAATCAAAACTTTCAAAAATTCCTGAGTTTGGTCCTTGTTCAACTAATGTAATAATATTTGAAAAGGTATTTGAAACTCCATCAGTGTCAATTGAAGAATCAGGTTGATCATCATTTATTTGTAATTCAAGTATATTTCCAAGAGTCAAGGAAAGCTTGCCATTATTCTTAAAATTCAAGTCTGAAAGGTTAGGAATTAAATCTACCAATCCTGCATTTCCATTTGCATCATCATTCCCAGAACTATCAAATGCTTGATAAAATGTTGAGGGATTTGAATCAATATCAAACGTCCAAGAATCCTCATCAGTAGGATCTTGATTTAACTGAAAATCATTTACAGTTAGAAAAACTTCAGAATTTACAGGGTAAAGATCTCTATCAATATTCAAAGAAACATTTTGCATGTCATCATATTCAAGTGAAACTTGTTGTGGTGAACCTCCAGGATTGTATTGAATGGTGACATCATTAAATGAATAAAGTTGGATTAATGGCCAAGCATCTGAATCTAAACCAATTTGTCCAACAGGGATATTCGAATTTGTGTTAATGGATTTTGCTTTTCTAACTACATTATTCAAATTTACAGATCCAGTTGGAGAACCAGTACATGTAGTTAATGATGAATCACCATTCTTGAAGCCAGTTAACCCATTAGATTGAGGTACTGCAACACCATCAGTCTCAGAAAGAGAAATACCAAATACTGAAGATGCCGTATCTCTACTACAAAAAACACCAAAATCCAGACCTTTTCCAGCCAGACCTACAGTAGAATCTGCAATTTTTGCTTTTTCAACATTTGCAAAGTACGCATACCAATTACCATCAGTTGCCTGAACCATTCTCAATGTTTTTCCATTAAGTGTAACGTCAGGTTCACCTTTTCCTTGATCAGTATCAGATAAATTGGAATCTCGAATTACGACTTCAATTACCATTGAACCTGAAAAATGATTATCAAATTGTGAATTTTCAGCAGATACAAACAAGTTTGGATTACTTGATGCCTCAGCATCAATAGCAGGAACAAGTAACATTATTGAAAAAATTGCCATTAAAGAAAAATATCTCATGTCCAATATTCCTAAAATCCAATTTTCTCACAAATAACGTTGTCGCATCATTTCTTCTTAGAAAACGGTAATACATGATTCAAACTATCAAAAATAAGGAAAATGTTTGTTCAGAGAACCAGAGTTTTACAAATTTCACTTTTAGCTATATTTTCAGCATTTGTAGTAGAACTCATTTTTGGTTTAATTTCAAACAGTCTAGCACTCATCACAGACAGTATTCATGCATTATTAGACAGTGTAGTAACTCTTGTTTTACTTTTAGCAGCAAGATGGGCAATTAAACCTCCAGATGCAGAACATACCTACGGACATGGGAAAATAGAATCATTAGGGGGTTTGATTGGAGGAATAGCAATTTTTCTAATTGCATGTTTTTTCATTTACGAATCTATCAACAGATTACAAAGTCCTCCACCTAGTGTTGTTCCAGGATTATTTGCAATAATTGGGGGACTGTATACTATTGGAGTTGATTTTTTTAGAATTATTATTTTAAGAAGATCTATTAAGAAAATTGGGGGTGCTACTTTGAAAGCAGATTTTTATCATGCTTTCATGGATCTTGGCTCTACAATTGTTGCAATTGCAGGTATCGTTTTAGTTTCATACGGCTTATATTTTGGAGATTTTGTTGCAGCACTAATACTAGGAATTTTGCTAGCAGTGTTGAGTGTGAAATTAGTATACAAAACAGCATTAGATTTAACTGATGTGATATCTCCAGAACTTGTAAAAAATGTCAGAGAAATTTCAATGTTAACTGAAGGTGTAGTTGATACAGGATCAATTCTTATGAGAAGATCAGGAGATACAATTTTTGCAGATGTCACAATCGCCCTTAGAGGAGATACTAGTTTTGAGAAAGCTCATGAAATTAGTGATAGTGTTGAAAGAAACATAAAAAATAAAATTCTAAATGCATCAACTACAATTCATTTTGAACCAAATTGGAAAGATGTTCCACTAGATGCTAAAATCTTAGACATTGCACAAAATGTAGAAGGGGTTAAAGGAGTTCACAATGTTACAACACACAAAACAAAGGGTAAAACATATTCTAATTTGCACGTAATGGTAGAACGAGAAATTAATTTATCTTCAGCTCATAGAATTTCAGAAGTTATAGAACAAAAAATTCAAGAACAAATTCCAGAGATTGAACATGCTACCATTCATCTAGAGCCATTTGTGACTGTTCCAGAAAATATCAATATCGAAGATGTTGAAACTGAAGAAAAAATTAAAACCATATTAGAAAAATATCCAGACATTAAGGAAATAGGTAGAATTGTATCTTTGAAATTTGAGAATATTCTCAAAATAGATATTGATTGTTCATTTAACAAAGATTTGTCAATTGAAAAAGTTCATGATTTGACATCAGAAATTGAGCACATTATTAGAATTGAAATTAAAAATTCTGTAATTACTATTCATCCAGAAC
>Ga0209360_1001777_pt1 | contig 13768 bp, 8 predicted proteins | sample SaaInlV_130m_DNA_3_FD_184651 | JGI IMG/M metagenome (GOLD analysis project Ga0209360, IMG submission 184651) | Marine microbial communities from expanding oxygen minimum zones in the Saanich Inlet - SI037_S3LV_130m_DNA (SPAdes) (version 2) | ecosystem: Environmental > Aquatic > Marine >... | reverse complement strand
ACAACATCGGTGAAAAAGTTCAGGTGGTTGATGGACCTTTTGCATCGTTCAGTGGAATGGTTGAAGATATAGATGAAGAAAAGTCTAGACTTAAGGTCTCAGTTTCTATATTTGGACGTCCAACACCAGTAGATTTAGAATATAACCAAGTTGAGAAAGTAAGTTAATGGCAAAAGAAATTAGTGGATTTATAAAATTACAAATTAAAGGCGGACAAGCAAATCCAGCTCCACCTGTAGGACCAGCTTTAGGTCAGCGTGGTGTTAACATCATGGAGTTCTGCAAAGCTTTTAACGATAAAACTAAATCAATGGCAGGAAAACCTATTCCTGTTGAAATCACAGTTTATAAAGATAAAAAATTTGATTTTAAAATTAAATCACCGCCAGCATCTTTTTTTATTAAAGAGGCAGTTAAACTTAAAGGTGGCTCAAAAGAACCAGGAAGAAATATTGTGGCATCAATTTCAAAAAAACAATTAGAAGATATTGCTAATCAAAAAATGAATGATTTAAATGCTCATGACCTAGAGGAAGCAGTAAAAATCATAGCAGGGTCAGCTAGATCTATGGGTATAGAGGTTAAAGAATAATGCCTTCTAAAAGATTTAAAAAATTACCTGAAAAAACAAAAGATTTAAGTGCTGAGGCTATTGAAAAATTATTATCTGAAGTTAAAAAAAATTGCACCACTAAATTTGATGAGTCGGTAGATTTAAGTTTTCAAATAAACAACAAACAAAAAAAAAGTGAAGTTAACATTAGAACAGTAGTTAACTTACCAGGCGGAACTGGCAAAAAAGTAAAAGTTGCTGTTGTTTGTGAAGATACCAAAGCACAAGAAGCAACAGATGCTGGTGCAGATATTGTTGGTAGTGATGAATTTATTGAAAAAATTAAAGCTGGTGAATTAAATTTTGAAAAACTAATTTGTACACCTGGTATGATGATCAAACTTTCAAAACTAGGTAAAGTTTTAGGACCAAAAGGATTAATGCCCAATCCTAAGCTTGGATCGGTATCTGAAAATATTAAAGAAGCTGTAACAAATGCTAAATCTGGTCAAGTTGAAATTAGAAATGATAAAGATGGAAACATAGGCGTCAGTATTGGAAAAAAATCATTTCATGATGATCAATTATTAAAAAATTTTCACGCAATATTAGATGCGTTAGAAAAAGAAAAATCTAACAATACACTTAAAGGTGATTTGGTTAAAAATACTTTTTTAACTTCATCGATGGGTGTTTCATATAAAGTTAAATTAGGAAAATCTATATAGCCATGTTAACGAAAGATCAAAAAAAGAGTTATATTGCAGAAATGACTGCTCAGTTTGAAAATAGCAAAGCAGTAATGGTTACTCATTATCAAGGCTTAACAATGACTCAACTTGATGAGTTAAGAGCTAAAATGAGAGAACATGGAATAATTTTTAAAATAACCAAAAATAGAATAACTAAATTAGCTTTAGAAAAAACTAAATGTAAAGATTTGTTGAATTTATTTACTGGACCAACTGCTGTTGCATTTGGTGAAGATGCTATCATGTCTGCTAGAATTCTTTCAAAATTTGCAAAAGATAATAAAAATTTAAAATTAATTGGCGGAATAATGGATGAAGAGGTCTTAGATCAGGCCGGTGTCCAGAATGTAGCTAGTTTACCAACATTAGATGAGGCTAGAGCTAATATTATTGGCATTTTAAACGCACCAGCATCAAAATTAGTGAGTATTTTGCTTGCATACTCAGAAAAAATGAGTAATTTGTCGACAGAAAATTCTGAAACACAACCCAAAGAGTAATAAATATGCCTGACCTAAACAAAATTATTGAAGACCTATCTAGTTTAACTGTTGCAGAGGCAGCTGAACTTTCAAAACAATTAGAAGAAAAATGGGGTGTAACTCCAATGGCAGCAGCAGCTCCAGCAGCGGCAGGTGGTGCAGCTCCAGCTGAAGATAAAGATGATTTTACAATTATGCTTGTATCTGCTGGTGAGAAAAAAATTAATGTTATTAAAGAAGTTAGAGCAGCAACTTCATTAGGTTTAAAAGAAGCTAAGGATCTAGTAGAGGGAGCACCAAAAGAAGTTAAGTCTGGTGTTAATAAAAAAGAAGCTGAAGAGATCAAGGCTAAGTTAGAAGCAGCAGGCGCTAAAGTAGAACTTAAATAAATTAAAAAGAAAGAATTCAAATACTGATTATTTTTAATCAGTATTATTAAACATAAATGCAATTATCTTTTACTGAAAAGAAAAATATAAGAAAAAGTTTTGGTAAACTTAAAGAGAGTTTATCTATTCCAAATCTAATTGAAGTACAAAAAAATTCATATAAAGAATTAACAGAATTTAATTCTGAAGCAGAATTGACAAAAGGATTTGATAGAGTTTTTAAAAGCATATTTCCAATTGAAGATTTAAATGACAAGGCAACATTAGAGTATGTTTCTTATAGATTAGATAAACCAAAATTTGATGTTGAAGAATGTATTACTAGAGGTTTGACCTATTCATCAGCTCTTAAATGTACATTAAGATTAGTTGTTTATGAAATAGACCAAGAAAATAATACCAAAGATATTTTATCCGCTAAAGAACAAGAAGTTTATATGGGCGAAGTCCCTATGATGACTAATAGTGGGACTTTTATTACTAACGGTGTTCAAAGAGTTGTTGTTAATCAAATGCATAGAAGTCCAGGTGTATTCTTTGATCACGATAAAGGTAAAACTCACGCAAGTGGAAAGTTATTATTTAATTGTAGAGTTATTCCCAATAGAGGTTCGTGGTTAGATTTTGAATATGATGTTAAAGATTTTTTATATTTTAAAATCGATAGAAAGAAGAAAATTTTTGCATCAACTCTATTATTAGCTTTAGGTTTTACAAAAGCTGAAATGGTAGATGAGTTTTATTCAAGTGAACAATATACGTTTGATCCAAAAACTGAAAAATGGAAAACAAAATTTAATCCAGAAAACTATAAGGCAAAAAACTTTTCAGAAGAAGTTATTAATACAAAAACTGGAGAAGTTATTATTAAATTAGGAGATAAGATTAACTATTTAAATGCTAAAAAATTAGCTAATGATGGCCTTAAAGACATTCTTGTTTCTAGAGAATCTTTGTATGGAAAATTTTTACATAGAGACGTAAAAGTAAATGATGAAGAAGAAGGTACTTTTGCAATCGGTACTGAGCTTAATGATGCAGTAATACAACAAGTATTAGAAGCTAACATCCATACGTTACAAATATCTGTAACTAATTCAATTAACAAAGGTCCATATCTTTTAACAACTATTTTAAATGATAAGAATAACACTAAAGATGAGGCAATTACTGAGATCTATAAAATGCTTAGACCAGGTGAGCCACCAACAATTGAAATAGCTACACAAATTTTTAATAATCTATTTTTTAGTTCAGATAGATACGATCTTTCAGATGTGGGAAGAGTAAAAATGAACTCAAGATTAGAACAGAATTGTTCAGACAAAATTACAATTTTAAGAAACGATGACATTATAGCCATTGTTCATAAAATGTTGGATCTAAGAGATGGTAAAGATGAGGTTGATGATATTGATCATTTAGGTAATAGAAGAGTTCGTTCTGTTGGAGAGCTAGTTGAGAATCAAGCTCGTATCGGTGTTTACAGAATGGAAAGAGCTATTAAAGAAAAAATGACTACCCTTGACGTTGAGTCAGCTATGCCTCAGGATTTAATTAATGCAAAACCATTAACAATTTCATTAAAAGATTTTTTTGCAAGTTCTCAACTTTCACAATTTATGGATCAAACAAATCCACTATCAGAAATCACTCATAAAAGAAGAGTTTCAGCTTTAGGACCAGGAGGGCTAACTAGAGAAAGAGCTGGTTTTGAAGTTCGTGATGTTCACCCAACGCATTACGGAAGAATTTGTCCAATCGAAACACCAGAAGGACCAAATATTGGTTTGATAAATAGTTTATCGACGTATGCAAAAATTAATAAATATGGCTTTATAGAGAGCCCATATAAAAAAGTAAAAGATGGAGTTGTCCAGAGCAATGTTGAATATCTTTCTGCAATGGAAGAAACAAAATATACAATTGCTCAAGCAAATGCCAAAATAGATAATAACGGTAAAATTTTGGAAGAATTAGTTCCTTGTAGAGAAAACTTAAATTTTGTTTTATCTAACCCAAAAAATATCGATTATATTGATGTGTCACCAAAACAGCTAGTGTCAGTTGCAGCTTCATTAATTCCATTTTTAGAGAATGATGATGCTAACAGAGCATTAATGGGGTCTAACATGATGAGACAAGCAGTTCCATTATTAAAACCAGAGTCACCTTTAGTCGGTACTGGTATTGAAAGTGATGTAGCACTCGACTCAGGTGTAACTATTGTAGCTAAACGTGAAGGAACAGTTGATAAAATTGATGGTAAAAGAATTGTAATAAAAGCAACTGAAGAAACTGATTTTTCTAAATCAGGAGTTGATATTTACAATCTACAGAAATTTAAAAGGTCAAACCAAAACACATGTATTAACCAAAAACCATTAGTAAGAGTTGGTGATAAAGTTAGATCTGGTGATATTATTGCAGATGGTCCATCTACTAAACTAGGTGAATTGGCTTTGGGCAAAAACGTAACCGTAGCTTTTATGCCATGGCAAGGTTACAATTTTGAGGACTCGATCTTGATTTCAGAGAGATGTGTAACAGACGATGTATTTACATCAGTTCATATTGTTGAGTATGAAATTATGGCTAGAGATACAAAATTAGGTGAAGAAGATATAACAAGAGATATTCCAAATGTTAATGAAGAAGCTTTAAAAAATCTTGATGAGTCAGGGGTGGTTTACATTGGAGCAGAAGTCAATGCTGGAGATATTTTGGTTGGAAAAGTTACACCAAAAGGAGATTCAGCGTCAGGACCTGAGGAAAAATTATTAAGATCAATTTTTGGTGAAAAAGCTATTGATGTTACAGATACATCTTTAAGAATGTCTAGAGGAAGCAGTGGAACTGTTGTAGATGTAAGAGTATTTAACAGACACGGAATTGAAAAAGATGAGAGATCAATAACAATAGAAAGAGCTGAAATTGAAGAAGTTCAACAAGATAAAATTGTTGAAGAAGAAATTTTAGAGAGAAGTATTAAACAAAGAGCATCTCAATTTTTATCAGGATCTAGTTTAACTAAAAAAGTTAAAGATTTAGGAGAGGGTACTAAATTAGATTTTGAATCAATTGATAAACTGTCTATCAACGATGTATTTAAAATTACAGTAGGCAATGTAAATGATGAAGCAACATTAGCTCAACTTAAAGATCAGTATAATAAAGCCAAACAGGATATTACAGAACGATTTGAAGATAAGGTTTTAAAAATAAGAAGTGGTGATGATTTATTACCAAGTGTAATGAAAATGGTTAAAGTTTTTGTTGCAATAAAAAGAAGACTAAGACCAGGTGATAAAATGTCTGGTAGACACGGTAACAAAGGTGTTGTTAGTAAAATTGTACCAGTTGAAGACATGCCATATCGTGAAGACGGAAGGCCTGTTGATATTGTTTTAAATCCACTTGGTGTGCCTAGTCGTATGAACGTAGGTCAAATACTAGAAACACATTTAGGTTGGGCATGTAAAGAATTTGGAGAAGAAGTTAAGAAATTAGTTAATGAAAATAACAAAAAAATTGAAAAAACAGAGAAAATCTCAAAATTTCTTAAATCTGTTTATGGCGAAGAAATTTTTAATGAGAAAGTAGAGAAACTAAATAAGCCAGAATTTAGAGACTTATGTGAAAATTTACAAAATGGAATAGCTATTTCAACACCTGTATTTGATGGTGCAAAAGAAAAAAATGTTACTGAAATGCTTGAGCTAGCAAAATTACCTGGATCAGGACAGACATATTTATGGGATGGTAGAACAGGAGAAAAATTTGATAGACCTGTAACAGTTGGTATTATTTATATGCTTAAACTTCATCATTTGGTTGAAGATAAGATTCATGCAAGATCAACTGGACCATATAGTTTGGTTACTCAGCAACCATTAGGAGGAAAAGCTCAACTTGGTGGTCAAAGATTTGGTGAAATGGAAGTTTGGGCATTAGAAGCCTATGGGGCCTCATATACATTACAAGAAATATTAACTGTGAAGTCAGACGATGTTGCTGGAAGAGTAAAAGTTTATGAAACTATAGTTAAAGGTGAGGAAAATTTTGAGTCAGGTATACCTGAGTCATTCAACGTATTAGTTAAAGAAATTAAATCATTAGCATTAAACGTGGAGCTTAATTAAAATGAGTAAAGAATTAACAGATCTATTTAAAAATACTGAAATTTCTGAAGCTCAGAATTTTAGCAGCATTAAAATTTCATTAGCAAGTCCTGAAAAAATTAAATCATGGACTTTTGGTGAAATTAAAAAACCAGAAACAATAAACTACAGAACTTTTAGACCTGAAAAAGATGGTTTATTTTGTGCAAGAATTTTTGGCCCAATTAAAGATTATGAATGTTTGTGTGGAAAATATAAACGTATGAAATTTAGAGGAATTATTTGCGAAAAATGTGGAGTTGAAGTAACAAAATCTAATGTTCGTAGAGAACGAATGGGTCACATTAATCTTGCAACACCTGTTGCTCATATATGGTTTTTAAAATCTTTGCCTAGCAGAATAGCTTTGGCTGTTGACATGAAACTTAAAGAAATTGAAAGAGTACTGTATTTCGAAAACTTTATTGTCATAGAGCCAGGTTTAACAGGTTTACAAAAAAATCAACTTCTTAATGAAGAAGAGTTAGCCAAGTATCAAGATGAATTTGGTGAAGAGTCATTTACAGCTGGAATAGGTGCTGAAGCTGTACTTGAAATGTTAAAAAATTTAGATTTAGAATTAGAGAGAAAAAATCTTGTTAATTTTATTAAAGAAACAAAATCTAAAGTTAATGAAGAAAGAGCGATTAAAAGATTAAAACTAGTAGAGTCGTTTATTGAAACAGGTCAAAAACCTGAGTGGATGATCTTAACTGTTGTTCCTGTTATTCCACCCGAACTAAGACCATTAGTTCCATTAGATGGAGGAAGATTTGCGACATCTGATTTAAATGACCTTTATAGAAGAGTTATTAATAGAAATAATAGATTAAAAAGATTAATGGACCTTAAAGCTCCAGATATCATTGTAAGAAATGAAAAACGTATGCTTCAAGAGTCTGTAGACGCATTATTTGACAATGGTAGAAGAGGCAGAGTTATAACTGGGACTGGAAAGAGACCACTAAAATCTCTAGCAGAAATGCTTAAAGGTAAACAAGGTAGATTTAGACAGAACTTACTTGGTAAAAGAGTTGATTACTCAGGTAGATCTGTAATTGTTGTTGGTCCGGATTTGAAACTTCATGAATGTGGTTTGCCAAAAAAAATGGCTTTAGAATTATTTAAACCATTTTTGTATGCAAGACTAAATAAACTTGGATTGGCTTCAACTATTAAGCAAGCTAAGAAGTTAGTTGAAAAAGAAACAAATGCTGTATGGGATGCATTAGAATTAATTGTTAGAGAACATCCTGTAATTTTAAATAGAGCACCAACACTTCACAGATTGGGTGTTCAGGCGTTTGAACCAAAACTAATTGAAGGAGATGCAATTGAACTTCACCCATTAACTTGTGCTGCATTTAATGCTGACTTTGATGGTGACCAAATGGCTGTTCACGTTCCATTAAGTTTAGAAGCTCAATTAGAAGCAAGAATTTTAATGTTATCAACAAATAATATTTTATCTCCATCTAACGGTAAACCAATTATCGTACCAAGTCAGGATATGATTTTGGGAATTTACTATCTTTCTCAAGAACCTATGACAGATAAATCAGCTGGATATTTTGTAGATGTTGATGCTATAGAATTTGCATTAGCTTCAGACCAAATTAAAGTACATAGTACGATCATATCTAGAATTGAAACTGTTGATGAAAATGGTAATAAAAAATTAGAAAAATATACATCTACTGCAGGAAGATTTTTATTAGCAAACTTACTTCCAAAAAATAGTAATATTAAATTTTCTCTAGTAGACAGATTGCTGCCTAAAAAAGTTGTCTCAGAAATTATTGATATTGTATTTAGATTTTGTGGTCAAAAATCTACTGTAATTTTCTGTGATAAACTTAAAGATCTAGGGTTTAAACATGCATTTAAAGCAGGTATTTCTTTTGGAAAAGATGATCTTGTAATTCCTGAGAGTAAAACTCAATTAATTGAAGATACAAAAGGATTAATTGCTGATTATGAAACTCAGTACTCTGAAGGATTGATTACAAGAGGTGAAAAATACAATAAAGTAGTTGATGCTTGGTCAAAATGTACAGATAAAGTTGCAGGTGAAATGATGAGAGGTATCTCAGCGACAGAAAAAACTCCTGATGGACTTAAAATAAATTCTGTTTACATGATGGCAGATAGTGGAGCCAGAGGATCAGCAGCTCAAATGAAACAGCTTGCCGGAATGAGGGGATTGATAGCAAAACCTTCAGGTGAAATTATTGAAACACCAATTATATCTAACTTTAAGGAAGGTTTAACAGCATTAGAATACTTTAACTCAACTCACGGAGCCAGAAAAGGACTAGCTGATACAGCACTTAAAACAGCAAGTTCAGGTTATTTAACAAGAAGATTATGTGATGTTGCTCAGGATTTAACAGTTACAAAAATTCAATGTGATGATCCAGGATTTATAGAATTATCTGAAATTTTAGAAGGTGGTAATATTGTTGTAAGTTTATCTGAAAGAGCTTTGGGTAGAGTGACGGCTTATGAGGTTAAAAATCCATTAACTGGAGAAGTTGTTATTAAAAAAAATAAAATGATTGATGAGGCTGGTTGTGACTTAATTGATGCAGCTGGAGTTAAATCACTAAAAGTATATTCAGTCATGACGTGTAGCTCAAAAGAAGGTGTTTGTGCAACATGCTATGGTAGAGATTTATCTAGAGGAAAAATGGTACATGTGGGTGAAGCTATTGGAATGATTTCTGCGCAGTCTATTGGTGAACCAGGTACACAGTTGACAATGAGAACTTTCCACGTGGGTGGAACTGCATCTGTAAAACAAGATTCTCAAATCGTAAGTAAAAATGAAGGTACTCTAAAAATTTTAAATTCTAATATTTTAGAAGACTCTAAGAAAAACTTAATTGTAATGGGAAGAAATACACAATTATCGATCGAAGATAATAATGGTGTTCAAGTTGCTGTTTATAAGGTTGGCTATGGTTCAAAATTATTTTTTAACAATGGTGATAAAATTAAAGCAAATACAAAAATTTGTGAATGGGACCCATACACAACTCCAGTAATTGCTGAAAAAAGTGGTACAGCAAGTTTTGTTGACCTAATTGATGGTGTTTCTATTCAAGAAACTACCGATGATGCAACTGGTATTTCCTCTAAATCAGTAATAGATTGGAGAGCTCAATCTAAAAGTACAGATTTAAAACCTAGAATTACTTTACGAGATGAAAAAGGAAATGTTATTAAAAAAGCTGATGATAATGAAGCTAGATACTATCTAGTTCCTGACTCAATTCTTTCAATTAAAGATGGTCAAAAAGTTTTTGCTGGTGATGTAATAGCAAGACTTCCAAAAGAAACTACTAAGACAAAAGACATTACTGGTGGTCTACCAAGAGTTGCTGAATTATTTGAAGCAAGAAAAGCAAAAGATAGTGCAATTATTGCTGAAAATGATGGGCAAGTTGTATTTGGAAAAGAAGTTAGAGGGAAACAAAGAGTATCAATTGTTCCAGAAGATGGCGCTGAGCCTTCTAATTATTTAATACCAAAAGGTAAACATATAAATTTTAACCCTGGTGAAAAAATCCAAAAAGGTGAATATTTGTTAGATGGTCAACCATTACCGCATGATATTTTAAGGGTATTAGGAATTAAGGAATTAACGGAGTATTTTGTAAATCAAGTTCAAGAAGTTTACAGATTACAAGGTGTAATTATCAACGATAAACACATAGAAACTATTTTAAGACAAATGCTTAAAAAAGTTGAAGTTAAAGTTTCAGGTGATTCGAGTTATTTACCAGGTGAAGTTATTGATAGAATTAAATTTGATAATGTAAATGAAAAACTTGTAGCAGATGGTAAAACCCCAGCAGTTGGAGAACGTGTATTAATGGGTATTACTAAGGCTTCATTACAAACTGAGTCATTTATTTCAGCAGCTTCTTTCCAGGAAACAACAAGAGTTTTAACAGATGCGGCTATCAAAGGTAAGGTTGACCCATTAAATGGCTTAAAAGAGAATGTTATTGTTGGTAGACTGGTTCCTGCTGGAACAGGTCATATTAAAAATAAATGGAATAAAAAAGCTCTTGAAGATGATAATAGTTTTATAGCTGAACAAGATAAAATTGAAACATCTGAACCTTCAGAAACACCTGCAAATTAGTAAAAATATCACTTAATACTTGAAGTTTTAGTTTGACAAAGTCAGATTAATAAGTATTTTGGCGATGTTTTTGGTTGGAATGTAGTACCTACTAATAGTACTAAACGCTGCCACAAAATAACCTGTCAGTTATTTTCATCTAAAAATATATTAATTAATTATATAAAATTTTATGCCAACTATTAATCAGTTGTTAAGAAAAAAAAGAGTTAAACAAATTACTAGGAACAAAGTTCCAGCTTTACAAAAGCAACCACTTAAAAGAGGTGTGTGTGTAAAAGTTTACACAACAACTCCAAAGAAACCAAACTCAGCATTAAGAAAAGTTGCAAGAGTTAGATTGTCAAATGGCTTTGAAGTGACTGCATATATTCCAGGTGAAGGCCACAACCTACAAGAACACTCAGTAGTTTTGATTAGAGGTGGTAGGGTAAAAGATTTACCAGGTGTTCGTTATCATATTTTAAGAGGTAACCTTGATACGCAAGGTGTTGCAAACAGAAAAAAAAGAAGATCATTATATGGAACTAAAAAAGGTAAATAATGTCTAGAAAAAAAACTCAACCTAAAAAAAATGTAGTTCCAGATCCAAAATTTAATTCAACTATTATACCAAAATTAATTAATAATATAATGTACGATGGTAAAAGGGGTGTTGCTGCCAAAATTGTCTACGATGCAATAGATAAGATTAAAACTAAATCTAAAGATGAACCGATTAATATTTTTAATGAAGCTATTAATAATATCAAACCAACAGTTGAAGTTAGATCAAGAAGAGTAGGTGGTGCCACTTATCAAGTTCCTGTAGAAGTAAAAAGCAAAAGAGCACAAGCTTTAGCGATTAGATGGTTAGTAGATTCTGCAAGAAAAAGAAAAGACAAACATATGTCAGATAAAATTTTTAATGAACTTTTTGATGCGTACGAAAAAAAAGGTGCTGCAGTTAAGAAAAGAGAGGATGTGCATAAAATGGCAGAGTCAAATAAAGCCTTTGCACACTTTAGGTGGTAATAAATTATGGCTAGAACTCATACATTAGACAAATACAGAAATATTGGGATCATGGCTCATATTGATGCCGGTAAAACTACCACTACAGAGAGAATTTTATATTATACAGGTAAAAGCCATAAAATTGGTGAAGTACATGATGGTGCTGCAACAATGGATTGGATGGAGCAAGAGCAAGAAAGAGGCATTACAATTACTTCTGCAGCAACTACTTGTTTCTGGAATGATCATAGAATTAATATTATTGATACTCCTGGCCACGTAGACTTTACTATTGAAGTTGAAAGATCACTTAAAGTTTTAGATGGAGCTGTTTGTGTATTTGATGGTGTTGCTGGTGTAGAGCCTCAATCAGAAACTGTTTGGAGACAAGCAGATAAATACAAAGTTCCAAGAATTTGTTTTGTTAACAAATTAGATAGAACTGGTGCAGATTTTTTTAGATGTGTCGATATGATTAGAGATAGATTGGGATGTAAACCATTACCAATTCAAATACCAATTGGAATTGAAGCATCACTTTCAGGTGTTGTAGATCTTGTTAAAATGAAAGCACAAGTTTGGAAAGATGAAGCTCTAGGCGCTGAATGGGAGTACAAAGATATCCCTGATGATTTAAAAGAAATTTCTCAAAAATATAGAACAGAATTAGTTGAAACAGCTGTTGAACAAGACGAAAATTTAATGGAAGCTTACTTAAATGGTGATGAGATTAAAGAAGAAGATTTAGTAAAATGTATAAGAAAAGGAACATTAAATTTTAGTTTTGTACCAATCACAACTGGTTCGGCTTTTAAAAATAAAGGTGTTCAGCCATTACTTGATGCTACAATAAACTACTTACCTAGTCCAATTGACATTGGATTAATTAAAGGAACTAAACCTGGTTCTGAGGATGAGATGGAAATGAAATTTGAAGATAACCAACCATTTTCTGCTTTAGCTTTTAAAGTTGCAAACGACCCATTTGTTGGTTCTTTGACATTTATAAGAATTTATTCAGGAACTATTAAAACTGGTACAGGAATTTATAATTCGTCAAAAGAAAAAGAAGAAAGAGTTGGGAGAATGTTATTGATGCATGCTAACTCTAGAGAAGATATTAAAGAGGCTAATGCTGGAGATATAGTAGCATTAGCTGGATTAAAATATACTATAACAGGTCACACATTATGTGACGAAGAGAAACCTGTTTTGTTAGAACCTATGGAATTTCCAGATCCTGTTATCGAAATTGCTGTTGAACCAAAAACAAAAGCTGACCAAGAAAAAATGGGTGAAGCTTTGGGTAGACTAGCTAAAGAAGATCCGTCATTCAGAGTTACTTCCGATGAAGAATCTGGTCAAACAATTATTAAAGGTATGGGTGAATTACACTTAGATATTATTGTTGATCGAATGAAAAGAGAATTTAAAGTTGAAGCTAATGTTGGTGCTCCACAAGTTGCTTATAGAGAGACATTAGAAAATGCATCTGAGGTTGAATACACACATAAAAAACAAAGTGGTGGTGCAGGACAATTTGCAAAAGTTAAACTTTTAGTTGAACCTCAAGAACCAGGTGCTGGAAGATCAGTTGAGAGTAAAATTAAAGGTGGTGCAATTCCTAAAGAATTTATACCAGGTGTAGAAAAAGGAATAGAAACAGTTTCAGACAATGGAATTCTATGTGGATTTCCAATGATAGATTACAAGGTAACTATTTTAGATGGTCTGCATCATGATGTAGATTCTAGTGTGCTTGCATTTGAACTTGCAGGTAGAGCTTGTTTTAAAGAAGCATGCACAAAAGGAACACTAAAACTTCTAGAGCCAGTAATGAGAGTAGAAGTTGTTACTCCTGAGGATTACATGGGTGATGTTATAGGTGATTTAAATAGTCGTAGAGGACAAATTAGCACTCAAGAGCAAAGAGGTAATGCAACAGTAATTACAGCTATGGTGCCCCTAGCAAACATGTTTGGATATATTAATAATTTGAGATCAATGTCTCAAGGTAGAGCACAATACTCTATGTTTTTTGATCATTACTCAAAAGTACCTCAGAATGTTCAAGATGAAGTAACTAAAAAGATTGCAGGGTAATAATGGAAAAACAAAATATTAGAATTAAACTTAGAGCTTACGACAATAAAATTTTGGATGCATCTACTGAAGAAATAGTAAATACTGTAAAAAGAACAGGTGCTACTATTAAAGGACCTATTCCACTTCCAACAAGAATAGAAAGATATACTGTTTTAAAAGGTCCTCATATTGACAAAA
>Ga0209360_1001774_pt1 | contig 13791 bp, 14 predicted proteins | sample SaaInlV_130m_DNA_3_FD_184651 | JGI IMG/M metagenome (GOLD analysis project Ga0209360, IMG submission 184651) | Marine microbial communities from expanding oxygen minimum zones in the Saanich Inlet - SI037_S3LV_130m_DNA (SPAdes) (version 2) | ecosystem: Environmental > Aquatic > Marine >... | reverse complement strand
ACTTGGTTTACAAAACATGAGCGTTATTATTGATACTACTGAACTTTTAGGTTCAGCAGCACTCCCATTAATGCTTTTAACAATTGGAGCCAAGATAAAAGTGAGAGACTTAACAATAAAAATAACGCCGATCATAATCTCAAACACCCTTAAATTATTAATTCTTCCTATAATTGTATATCTTGTAGCTAGCTACTTTGGTTTGAGTCAAACTGAGATAGTTGTTGCGGTTATCTTTGCTTCAGTGCCTACTGCAACAGTGTCTTATGCATTTGCCAAGCAATTTGGAGCAGATGATCAGCTTATGAGAGGTATTTTGACAACTCAGGTTGCTTTGTCGTTTATAACAATACCGACAATACTTACATTTATCACTTAGAAATTTCCATTTTTATTCTTTTTTTAAATAAACAGAAATTGTCAAAAGAAGTGTTATAATGTGACAATAGGTTAATTCAACTCTATTTATACATTCCATTTTTTAGTACATGAACGACAAAATTATCGTAGTTAGTGACGCCTCTTTTGAGGCTGATGTTGTTAATTCTTCACAACCTGTATTGGTAGATTTTTGGGCAGAATGGTGCGGTCCTTGTAAGGCTCTTGCTCCTGTACTTGATGAAATTGCAGATGAGTATGAAGGAAAAATTACAATTGCTAAAGTCAATGTAGATGAAAACGTTCAATTACCACCCAAATATGGCATTAGAGGTATTCCAACCATGCTTTTATTTAAAGATGGAGCTGTCCAGGCTACTAAGGTTGGCGCTCTTTCAAAGGCTAATCTAAATGCTTTCTTAGATTCAAATATTTAATGATTAACCCAACTTTTAAAAAAATATAATAAAACTTTAATAAATCATTCAAAAAAAACAAACATCTATCAATTGTTTGCTTCAATTTTCCTGGCACTATGCCAACTCTCAATAAAACACTTATAAATCTATATGAAACTATCAGAACTTAAAATTAAAACGCCTGCCGAGCTTCTAGAGCTTGCTCAATCACTTGGTATCGAAAATATTTCTAGAGCAAAAAAACAAACCCTCATTTTCGCAATTCTTAAACATAAGGCTGATAATGAAGAGGAAGTTCTGGGAGATGGTGTTTTAGATATCTTGCAAGAGGGGTATGGTTTTTTAAGGTCTTCAAATGATTCATATGTTTCTGGTCCGGATGATATTTATGTTTCTCCTAATCAAATAAGGCGATTTAACTTATCGACTGGTGATGTTGTTACTGGAAAGATTAGAGCACCAAAAAAAGGAGAGAAATATTTTGCGCTTGTAAAGGTCTCAGAAGTTAATGAGGATGCACCTGAAAACATAAGAAATCGAATTCCATTCTCATCTTTAACACCACTTCATCCAAACCAGAGGCTTGGTCTTGAGCTGGGTAATGGAGGCACAGAGGACATTACTGCAAGGGTGATTGACCTTGTGGCTCCATTTGGAAAAGGGCAAAGAGGGCTTTTAGTCGCGCCGCCAAAGGCTGGTAAGACAATGATTATGCAAAATATTGCATCGTCAATTGCCGTCAACCACCCTGAGTGTGAATTAATTGTGCTATTGATTGATGAAAGGCCTGAAGAGGTTACAGAAATGGAGCGTACGGTTCGAGGAGAGGTTATCTCTTCAACATTTGATGAGCCTGCTAAAAGGCATGTTCAGGTTGCGGAAATTGTTATTCAAAAGGCGAAAAGAAGAGCTGAACAGGGTAAAGATGTCATTATATTGCTTGACTCAATTACGCGACTTGCGAGAGCTTACAATACTGTTGCTCCTTCCTCGGGCAAAGTTTTAACTGGCGGTGTTGATGCCAATGCGCTCCAAAGACCAAAGCGTTTTTTTGGAGCGGCGCGAAATATTGAGAATGGCGGAAGTATTACTATTATTGCAACAGCACTTGTTGATACAGGCTCTAAAATGGATGAGGTCATTTATCAAGAGTTTAAAGGAACAGGTAATATGGAGCTTCATCTCGAGAGAAGATTGTCTGAAAAGCGTATCTTCCCTGCAATTAATATCAATGCCTCTGGTACACGGCGTGAAGAGCTTATTACAGATGAGCAAGAACTTCAAAAAATGTGGATCTTAAGAAAGATTCTTCATCCTATGGATACTGTTGAAGCTGCTGAGTTTTTAATTGAGAGACTCAGATTTACTAAGACTAACGATGAGTTTTTCGATTCAATGAAACAAAAAAAGTAAACGTTTGCTTATCAGCAAGAGTATTTTATAATTAACTTAATGCTGCTTAAAATCTTTAATTTTCCAAATACAATAATTTCAAGATATCTGTTGAAAAATCTAATCGTTTTTCTTGTATCTATTTTTTTTATTATAGGACTTATCGTTTTTGGTAATCAATTTGTCTTGACCGTTCAAGAGAGTGTTGAGCATGGTATCCCTTTTCAAGAGCTTATGCCAATTGTTGGTTTTAATATGCTTCGCGACGTACCCATTATTTTATCCCTCTCTCTTTTCTTAGCCATCATCATTTCTATATCACAGATGTATAAGAGCTCTGAGGCAGTAGTCATGAATTCAGTTGGGTTAGGAGATAAAAGCTTTGTCTACTATATTCAGCCAATAGTTTTATTTTCCTTTGTTTTAGTTTTTATATTAACTATTTATGCTGTGCCTTGGGCAAAACAACAAAAAAGTTATGCAGAGGATGAAACGATTAATGCTTCAGAATTCTCTTTTATAACTGAAGGTAAGTTTGAAAGTTTTAAAAATGGTGAGATTGTTTTTTATGCATCAGAGTCATCTTTAATTGATTCAGCTGGTGAGCAAAACATGGAAGAAGTCTTTATCTATATTACGAGAAAAGAGAGTCCGGTTATTGTATTAGCCTCAGAGGCTATAAAATATACTGACTCGATAAGCCAAAGTATTTATTTGAGACTCAAAGATGGTGTTCGATATGAAGGACTTCCAGGCGATTTAAATGTAAACATCTTGGATTTTGATCAGTATGATTTAGAAATAGTTTCGGGTGAAGTTCAAAAATCACTTTCTAATTTTTCTGAAATTGAAGAAAAAACTACAATAGACTTGCTCAATGAAGGTGGGTTGCTAGCAAATGCTGAGGTGCAGTGGCGCTTTTCCCAGCCACTATCAATTTTAATTTTGTCTGTCATTGGAGTTCTTTTAGGAAAAGCCTCACCAAGGACTGGTAAGGGTATAAACCTACTAATTGGTGTTGTGATTTTTATGATCTACAATAATGGACTTCTGGTAGCAAAAACTTCTATTGAGAATGGTGAATTAAATCCATTAATTGGTTTATGGTCAATACACATATTTTTTATTTTATTTTTGTTAATTTTTTATCAGCTTAGACAAGGAAAGCTATCATATTTTGTTGATAAAATAGCCACTTTAAATAAACCCGAGAAAAGTAATGTCTAGTTCACCAAGTAAAATATTAGAAGTCTTTGATAATCCAAATTCTGAAAGAGATTTTGTAATTCGTATTGATTCATCCGAATTTACTTGTCTATGCCCATTAACAGGCCAACCTGACTTTGCTGATATACATATTGAATATATAGCAGATAAATTTTGTGTTGAGCTTAAAGCATTAAAGAATTATTTTTGGTCCTATAGAAATGAAGGTGCTTTTCATGAAGCGGTAACGAACAAGATTTTAGATGATTTGGTTGAGGCTATGGATCCCCGCTTTATAAGACTAAAAGCTGTCTTTAATGTTAGGGGCGGCGTCTATACAAATGTAGAGTGTGAGCACAGAAAAGAAGGATGGTCTCCAAGAGAAGTTGTTAGTATATGAGTCTAATTCGTCAAAAGGTAAAATTTGACAAAAAGTTATTAGATCAAGATGCTGTAAAGATCTTAAAAAAACTAACCCAGTCAGGCTATGAGTCCTATTTAGTCGGAGGCTGTATAAGAGATATACTTCTTGGTCACAAGCCCAAGGATTTTGATATAGCAACTAATGCAACACCAGAGCAAATCCATAAGCTATTTAAACGATCTCGAATTATTGGGAGACGTTTTAAATTAGTTCATATTATGTTTTCAGCTAGAAAATTCATTGAAGTAGCCACTTTTCGTGCTGGTAAAGTCAAAACTTCAAATGATGGTTTAGTTATAAGAGATAACTATTATGGCAGTTTAAAGGACGATGTTTTTCGGAGAGACTTTACAGTAAATGGCCTTTATTACGATATCAATAAATCTGAGGTTATCGATTACGTAGGTGGTCTTAAAGATTTAAAGATTTTAAAAATCAATATGATTGGCAATCCTTCAGAAAGATTTGAGGAAGATCCAGTGAGAATGATTCGTGCCGTTCGTTTTCAAGCAAAATTGAATGCAACACTTGACCCTAAACTTAATGAAGATATTTTAAAAAACTCCCAATTGCTTGCAAACATTCCTCCAGCAAGGCTTTATGAGGAGGTTATAAAGCTTTTTCACAATGAAAATTCGATTGAAGTTTTTCATGAGTTGGTTAACTTGGGACTTCTAAAGCACCTATTTTCTCAAACTCAAGAAAATTCATTTGTTAATGCATCTTTAATCAATACCTCTGAAAGGATTAAGAATGGAAGCAGTGTCACGCCTGCATTTTTGTTTGCAGTTTTTCTTTGGTCTGCAGTTAATAAAAGATTTAGTCAAATAAATAAAAAAAATAAATCTCACATTGAATTAATGCTTCAGGCTTCTGAAGATGTAATAATAAAACAAACACAACAAGTTATGATGCCTAGATGGCTTTCTTCCCGTGTCAAGGATATATGGTTAATGCAATACCAACTTGAGCATTACAATCCAAAAAAATCAAAAGCTCTTATTAAAAACCCGCGTTTTCGTATGGCCTATGATTTTTTTGTATTGCGCTCAGAAAGTACCGATAAAGATTTAAAAGCTAAGGCAGAGTATTGGACAAACATTCAAAAATGAAATCAGTGTTAATTACTGGCTGCTCAAGTGGTATTGGTCTGTGCATTGCAAAGGGACTTAAAGATAAAGGATATCGCGTATTTGCGTCAGCAAGATCGCGTGATGATGTAAAAAATCTTCAAAATCTTGGTTTTGAGTCGTTGCTTCTAGATTTGTCCTCCTCAGAGTCAATAAATGCCGCAGTTTTCAAGCTTTATGAAATGACTGATAACATTTATGCATTAATCAATAATGGTGCATATGGGCAAGCTGGGGCCCTTGAGGATATTTCTAGAGATGCTCTGGATATACAATTTCAATCTAATGTTTTTGGATGGCATGAGTTAACGAATTTAATCTTACCAAGAATGAGAAATGTTAATGCCGGAAGGATTATTTATATAAGCTCTGTATTAGGTTTTGTTGCAATGCCTTTTAGAGGCCCATATGTTGCATCAAAGTTTGCTATTGAAGGTCTTATTGGCACATTAAGATTAGAGTTTAGTAATACAAATATCAAGTTCTCTTCAATTCAACCAGGTCCAATTGAATCAAAGTTTAGGGAAAATGCATATTTAGCGTTCAAGAAAAATGTTGATATTTCAAATAGTCATTATCAGGATCAATACAAAATAATGATAAAAAGGCTTCAATCAGGCAAAAATGTTAAATTCACTCTTCCTCCTGAGGCTGTTTTAAAAAATGCACTCCACGCTTTAGAGTCAAGCAATCCAAAAAATTACTATCGAGTCACCTTTCCAACAAAACTTTTTGCTTTGTTAGGTAACATATTACCCAGTAGATGGATGGATTATATTTTAAATAAATCATAAATTAGAGACTTTACTGATGGCTGAAAAATTTAATTTCAATAAAGGTTTGTTAAAACTCGAAGAAATCATTAGCAAGATGGAGTCGGGTGAGTTAAACTTAGAGGAGTCGCTGAAATACTTTGAAGAGGGCGTTAAGATTCATAGGCAGTGCCATACTGCGCTTTCAGATGCAGAGCAGCGCATCAGTATCTTAAGTGAAAGTGACAACTATAACGAAGAAAAATCTTTTGGAGATTCATGATCAATATAGGGAGAGAGTTAACTCCCATTTAGAAAGCTATTTAAGCTCGATTCCTTCAAGCTCTAATTTTAGTAGTGAGCTTAAAAATATTATGAAATATAGCGTTTTAGCTGGAGGAAAGCGATTTAGACCAATCCTTACCTATACGGTTGCTGGTTTATTTAACTCAGAATTTGAAAAAGTTGACTCAAGCGCTTGTGCAATTGAATTGATTCATATTTACTCACTGATTCATGATGACTTGCCAGCGATGGATGATGATGATATTAGACATAATCAGCCTGCTAGTCACAAAGTTTTTGGAGAAGCTCAGGCTATTCTTGCTGGAGATGGCCTTCAAGCTTTGGCATTTCATATAATTTCTAGTGATCCTCTCGTTCACTCTTCTACAAAAATAAAGCTCTTAGAGCTATTATCAAGTTCATCGTATGCAATGGCAGAGGGTCAATCTATTGATTTATCAGTCGTTTCCAAGAAAGTTGATCTCGATGTTCTTGATCAAATGCATCAAAAGAAAACTGGTGCACTTCTTAATTGCGCCATTAAATTTGGAGCGCTTTTAACTGATGCTAGTGAGAAAGATTTGTCAATTTTAGAATCATTTTCAAATCATGTAGGGCTTGCATATCAGGTTCAAGATGACGTGTTAGATGTGACAACTTCAGATGAAGTATTGGGTAAGCGTCAAAACTCAGATGCAGTTAAAAATAAACCTTCTTATCCTGCAATTATTGGTTTGGATAAGTCTATAAGAACGTTTGAAAATCTATATCAAGGTGCCCTTGATGAATTATCGCATTTAAGTGTTGATAGTGAGCCATTAAGATTACTAACCAAAAGGCTTATGAAGAGGGCGTTTTAATACTCTAAGAGTACACTTCCCCAACTGAAGCCACCACCAATTCCTTCGAATAGAAGTGTATCTCCTTTTTTAATTCTTCCATCTCGAACGCCTTCATCAAGTGCAAGTGGGATAGAGGCAGCTGAGGTGTTGCCATGTTTATCAAGAGTTTGAATGACCTTATCCATTGGGAGTTTTATTTTTTTTGCAACAGCTTTAATGATTCGAATATTTGCCTGATGCGGAACCATCCAAGTTAGATCTTCAGAGGTCATACTGCAGTCTTTAAGCGTCTCTTCTGCAAGGTTTGAAAGTCTATGCACTGCAATTTTGAAAACTTCATTGCCCTCCATCTGGATTGTTCCTCGTTCATCAATGCCATTATTATTAACATGAAGCGAAGAAAGGAAGCTGCCATCACTTAAAACTTTTGAGTGCTTTATTCCTGTTGTATTGTCTGCACTTAAAACAACTGCTCCAGCGCCGTCAGCAAATAAAATGGCAGTTGAGCGATCACTCCAATCAACAATTTTTGACATGGTTTCACTGCCAACTACTAAAATATTTTTAGCGCTTCCATTTTCAATATATTGCTGTGCAGTTGTTAAAGCAAAGACAAAGCCTGCGCACACTGCTTGAAGATCAAAGGCTGGACATGAGGCTCCAAGTCGATCTTGAAGTATGGTTGCTGTTGCAGGAAAAATTTTGTCTGGTGTTGTTGTTGCAAGAATAATAAGATCTATATCTTCGGGATTAAGCGCCGCCATTGAAAGAGCATTAAGACTGGCCTCAAGGGCAAGATCACAAGTGTTTTCATCAGTTACTATTCTTCTCTCTTTGATTCCTGTTCTTGCCGTAATCCAATCATCAGAGGTATTAAGAGTTTTTTCAAGATCAAAATTAGTTACAATTTTTGGAGGTAAATAGCTTCCAGTTCCAGTAATTCTTGCAAATTTTTTCATTGTCTAATCATTATTTATGAACTTCTAATTCACGCGTTAATTGCGTTGAGATCTTATCCGTTATTTTAGCATGCGCCTCTAAATATGCCTCTTTAATTGCCTGTAAAAATGAATCTACATCTGCATTACCATGACTCTTTACCACAACACCTTTTAAGCCAAGTAGGCTTGCACCATTGTATTTTCCAGGATCAACTTTAGATTTAAAGTCTCTCATGACTGGTTGTGCTATCAGGGCAACAAGCTTGGTAAATAAGTTTTTATTGAATGACTTCCTAATGAAATAAGAGAACATTTTGGCTACACCTTCACTTGCCTTAAGAGCAATATTCCCCTCAAAACCGTCACAGACTATAACGTCAATATTTCCTTTATAAATATCATCACCTTCAACAAAGCCAATATAGTTTAGAGATGAATTTTTTAAGAGTTCAGATGTTTCTTGACTTTTTTCGTTTCCTTTTAACTCTTCAGAGCCAACATTTAAGAGTCCAACTGAAGGGTTTTTTATGTTTTCAGTATTTTGAACTGCGATTGACCCCATAATTGCAAATTGAAGAAGGGTACTAGGTTTTGAATCAATGTTAGCGCCCAAATCAAGAACGTGGGTTGGTCCAGTAAGTGTCGGAACAGCTGACATAATTGCAGGCCTGTCAACCCCTTTAATGGTTTTAAGTACAAACCTTGCAATCGACATGAGCGCACCAGTATTACCGGCGCTAACACAGGCATCAGCTTCACCATTTTTTACTAGATTGATAGCGACCCTCATTGAGGAGTCTTTTTTGTGTCTTAGGGCTACAGAGGGAGAGTCACTCATATTAATAACCTCAGAGGCGTGAGTGATATTAATGCGGTCAGCAAACTTTGAATATGAGGAATTATTATTGAGCGCATTCTCAATTCCAGCCTTATCACCTACAAAATTGACCATCAGATCATCATAAGTTTTTAAAGCTTTAATGCCAGCATTAATAGTGACTGAGAATCCAAAATCACCACCTGAGGCATCTATCGATACCTTTATAGACATGGTTTGTTTAGGCTTCTATCTCTTCGATATCATCAGCTGCAGATTTGATTACCTGCTTTCCGCGATAGTATCCATCAGCGGTAATATGATGTCTTAGGTGAGTTTCACCAGTCTCCTGATCCTCAGACAATGCAGGATTTTTTAACGCATTGTGAGAGCGACGCATTCCTCTTTTTGAAGGCGTTTTTCTGCTTTTTTGAACTGCCATTTTTTACTCCTTGCCAAAATCGGCTATTTTAATATTTTTTAGAACATCGAAAGGGTTTTCACGAACCTTTTCTACAATTTTTTCTGAATCAACGCTTAAACTACAATCAAATTCATGAGAGGGTGCCATTGGAAGTGATAAAAGAATCTCATCAGATATTAAGTCTAATGTATCTATCTCTTCATCCTCTCCTATAACATAAACCTCGTAACTTTTATCAAGTCCCTCTGCTTGGCTTTCGTACCTTACGAAAGCAAGATTAAAAAGCACTTTCAAATCTAAATCAAGAGCGTCTAAGCAGCGCTGACAATCTAATACAATTTTCGAGGTAATTATCCCCTTTACGCAGGGTGTTTTTCCATTTTCTAAATGAAAAGACAGATTAACTTTTAAATTGTCTTCAATATTCCTGGCTACTTCTGAAACTCTAGGTACATTTGAAATTTTATATTCACCATGCAAGCTAACTTCTTTTTTAGCAAAGTTAAATAATTTAATAGTTTTTGGAAGCTGTATACTCTTTTCCATTATCTAATTTCTAAAGCCGAAAATTATACCCAAAAATTTAATTAATGTTAAGAGCTTTCTCTTTGTCTTTTACTCTCGAAAAGGGCAATTCCAGTTGCAACTGAAACGTTGAGACTTTCTATATTTCCAGACATGGGTATAGTCACAGTTTGGTCGCATGTTTTTTTAATCAGCTTCCTGATTCCTTTACCTTCAGAGCCCATGACTACGGCTGTTGCATCAGTTAAGTCGACACCATAAATAGTTGATTTTGAATTACCATCGAGACCAATAACCCATATTCCTCTTTTTTGCATTTCTTTGATTGTTCTTGACAGGTTTGTAACATGAAAAATTTTAAGACTATTAATAGCGCCAGCAGAGGTCTTATGAACGACAGCATTAATGGGGGCAGAGCCATCTTTATTAATGACTACATAATCAACCCCAGCAGCATTAGCACTTCTAAGGCAAGCACCAAGATTTCTTGGGTCTTGGATTGAATCTAAAATCAATATTAATGGCTTTAAAGAGTTCTCACTAATTGATTTAAAAAGTGATTCTTCATTGAGTAATGGAGGAAGAATCACTTCAGAAATGACGCCCTGATGAATTTCACCTTTCGCAATTCGATCTAAATCATTTTTATCAACGGATGAAAATGCTATATTCTGATTTGTTAATGTATTTACTAATTCATTAACTCTTTTATCTTTTCTGTTATTAAGAATGAACACTTTAATAACTGATTCAGGATTCGTTCTAAGTAAACTTTCAACGCTATGAAAGCCAAAAATATGAATAGATTTAGACATTAGAATGAAATATTAAAGTAATTTGTCATAGTAAATTTCTATATTAGCTTGATCTCTAAGATCTATTAGCCAATTAGAATAATATGATTCAGCATTGTCATAGATTATTTGCTCTTCACATTCTTTTAGTTTACTACTAATAAAGCGTTCATCAACTTTTATTGCTATTGCAAAACCAAAATCAGTCATATAGATTTCAGAAACTTCTTTTTTGTCAAGTAAATCTAGCATCTTTAAAGTTTGACCCTTAACTTCAAGCCAGTCTGTAATGCCACCATTATAATAACTTGGATGCTGTGAGTGGAGTTTTGCAAAAGCTTCAAATGAAGCTCCTTTTTCGATATGACTTGCAAGATTGCTCAAAAAATCTTTTATCAATAAGTTTTTTTTGGCTAAGTCATTGTTTTGATTGTCTATTTCAGAAATAATTATTTGAGCAATCTTAATTTGTTTTTCATCTTTAATCACGTTCTTATCTGAGCACATCGTAAGAATTTGCTCTTCAGAAACCATTAAATCCTTAGTGATAAATCTTTGTAAATTTAAAATTGATAATTTTTCGAAAACTTCTTTCTCAATAAAATATAAATCTTTAAAGTTTATTAACTCTTTTAAAGAAAGATTATTACTTTGAGCAATATCATTTAATACATTTTCTATATCTCTTTTAGTAGGAGTTAAATCTAGTTCATTAGCTTTCTGCAATTGCAGGATATTATCAATAGAATTATTAATAGCAAGTATTTGTTCATCCTTTGTATTAACCTCTAATAAATTAATTTGGGCTAAATTTAAGGTAATAGGAATTGTGTTGACTATTGCTACTATTGTATTGATCGAATAAGCGCAACTTGCAAAAGCCACAAGAAAAAAAGCTAAGATTTTTTTCATTATTTTAGGTTGGCTATATATCCAGGGATCTTTCCTTCTATTTTTCCATTTAGAGGTGATGAAGTAGAGCCTAATCCAGTTAGAACAAGCTCCATTCCAGTGCTATAGTTGTAACCTCCAGAGGAATTGTCTTCCTTGAAGTGTGCTAATCTGAAAGCCCAACAGCATGACTCATAAGCTATTCCAGAAGTCTCAGCATTTGTAACGCCTGTAGATGTTACTTTATCAATCCCACCAAAAACATGAATAGAGTCAGAAATTGGGTAAGCACCATAAAATTTTTCAGTTTCTTTTGTTCCTTCATCAATAAAGCTTAATGAAACAAATTGTCTAGAAGAAGGACTATAGGTAATTGTATTTTCTTTTTTAACTATTTTTGATTGATCTGGATTGAATTGAGCCGCAGAACTAAGGGTGAATTTATTAATAGACATGTCAATTGAAGCAGCTATATCTGAGTAAGATTTTCTGGTTTCATAGTTCGTATTTGCTGTATCACTCACAACCTCATCATCAGTGTAGTAGGTTTGAGCTATTTTCATGCTTAGTAAATCTTTGTCGTCTTCCAGAGCACCAACCTCACGATAAGTTGACTCTAGGCTGAGTGTAACGTCATTGGCGTTGGTTATCCTGTCAAGGCCTGTGTATCTTTCGCCAGACGTAAGATCAGAGAAACTAATAATGTCATCATATTTATCGGTACTATCAAATAAAGGAATATTTCCTTGAACTTTTTTTGCTCTGTAATTATAAGATATTAAAGGGGTAATTTGATGATTGACTCGATAACCAAAAAGGTTAGTTTTGTTATTTACTGTGAAGTCAACATCTAATCCTGAGCCTAAAATTGTCCTATTTATGTTTGGATTATTTTTCAAAGAGTAGTTAGTAATTGCTGCACTTGCTCTAGGAGTGACCTTTGGATACAAAATATTAAGTTCTCTAGAGATTCTAACGTTACCATGGGTTCTTGTTCCTGATTCTTTAGTTGCTGTGTCATGAGCAAAACGAGTACTTACTAGATCAATCTGTATAGGCATTTTTTGATCTGCATTGAGCGTTTTAGAAAACGAGCCTTCTAATGCTCTTGTATACACTGGTGTTCCAGCGTTAACTATTTGTTCGTCTTCAGTTAAAACAGCTAATGAAAGATTATTATCCTTATCTTCATAAGAGTATTTCAATGATGACTTAAGCGTTTTGACATCTGTATTTGTTCTAGCAATTTCTTCAAAATATTTAGCATCAGAGACCCTGTGATATTGAGCACTTAGATGAATTTTGTCAGATAAATCTAATTCTTCTGAAAAATTAACAAGCCATCTTTTTAAACCTGTGATTTTATCCTCGGGTAAATATTTTGCCTCAATTGAATATACAGAGTCTTCATGATCAGCAGAAATTTTTGGAGTAATTAGTCGGCGGTATTTACCTTCATAGATAAATCTTCTACTAGACATATATGTCAGAGCAACTAATAAATCGCGGTCAGGCGCAAGATTGAAATAGTAGGGCACTCGAAGACTATAGGCGCCATCATCTTGTTCAGGTTCATTATATCTAGAGTCAGGCTCATTATAAGTAGAGTAGTCTGGTGTTAAAAAACCAGAACCCCTGCCAGCAAGAACCCAGCTATGTTTTGGAGTATAAAGTATTGGAACACCATAAAATTTAATAGTTGCATTATCTGCGTAACCTCTATTTTTTTCTAAGTTAAGCTCTATTTCATCTGCATCAATTTGCCAGTCATTTTGATTTACTGGGCAAAGGCTGTAGGTTGAGTTGGTAAGTAAAACACTGGTCGGTGTTTTTTTAATAATCTCTGTATATCCATTCGCACCCCCAAGACCAACTGAGTAATCTTGATAGTTTGCGTTAGTTGCAGTCGCAATAAGATTTTCATCCTCTCTTGAGGCAGAAAGGTAGTTACTAGTTATTAGATAAGACTCATCTTGGAACTTTACATTGCCAGTTGCCAAGATCGAACTGTCAGTAGATGAGACTTCGACATTATTAGCAGATAAAAATAAACTCTCTGAATTAACTTCTACATTTCCAGAAAGTAAATATTTTTCTTCAAAAATTTCACTTTCATCGGCTTCAATATCTAGTGCACCCGTATTTTCTGAAAATTTTTCAATTGGGAACAAGGTTTGATATTCAGAGCAGTTATCACAAATCGGTTGGCTTGGAGTGCAGTTAAGATTTATTCCTTCAGCATTAGTTGAGAAATGACTTAAAATTAAAATGATAAAGATTAAGTGCTTCTTCATAAATTTACGGTGAGCTGAAAAATGATATTTTATCATTATATTTTGCTAAAAAATGCTCCAGATTTTTAAACTTCATTGCCTTTTAAATTACATTTTTGCAATATAAATTGGGTAAAATAACTTTTTGATTTTTTGAGAAAAATATTTTGCTTTCCTATATTGCTTGTTAGTACTTGTTTTTTTCATCTTTGACCATATCTTTACTTTAACTTAAATTTTTTAAGGAAACTGCGTGAGCAATAATAATAATGGAGCCAATATGGCTTGGAATGATAAC
>Ga0209360_1001736_pt1 | contig 14044 bp, 19 predicted proteins | sample SaaInlV_130m_DNA_3_FD_184651 | JGI IMG/M metagenome (GOLD analysis project Ga0209360, IMG submission 184651) | Marine microbial communities from expanding oxygen minimum zones in the Saanich Inlet - SI037_S3LV_130m_DNA (SPAdes) (version 2) | ecosystem: Environmental > Aquatic > Marine >... | reverse complement strand
AGACCAATTTGATATAGATCATGATTTATACCCACGTTGGGGTAGTTTCTAAAATACCCTTGACTGCATTTTCTTTAGAAAAAATAATTCATGCAAAACGAAAAGATGTTTTTAAGATTTTTTCAAATTATGATGATTATGAAAAATTAATCCCTCAATATTTTCCGTCCATTCGAATTCGTTCAGTTAGGGGTAATATTGCAGTAGTTGAAGAACATCTGAAATTAGGTGATTTGGAATTGGTACTAATGTCTAAACATGTTGCAACTCCATTTGTTTTACATGAGGTTTATGTAATTGGTGGAAAATCTAAGGGAAGTCACATCAAACAGGAATTTGTTGAAATTCCTGAAGGCACTAAAATTTTGATTGATGTGGATTTGAAATTAACTGGATTGATGAAAATTCCAAAAGTACTTGACAAATCAAAATTAATTGAAAATTATTCTAATTTATTGAATGATTTGACTATTTTATGTGAAAATTAATCTGATTTTGCTTCTTTATCTTTAGAGATACTGTCTATTTCACCTTTGAAATCTTTTAGTTCTTTATCTCCTTCAATTTTTCCTTTTTCAAATTCTCCCTTGGCTTTGCCAAATGTTTTGGCAAGCTCTGGAATTTTTTTTGCACCAAAAATTAGTACGCCAATTACTACAACTAAAACTATGATTTCAGTACTTCCAAGCATTGTACTCCTAGTTTTTTGATTTCAAATTTAAGTGTTCAACTTTTTACGTTGTTTACGCTCGATGAATAACATGCCTACAAAATACAATCCTATCATTGGTCCTGCAACTAACATCATTGTTACCCCTGTTCCATCTGGAGTAATAATTGCACCAAAAATTATAATGATCACAATTGCATATCTGGCATTTTTTCTCCAAAAATCACTATCTACCATTTCTGACATTGATATTGCATACATTATCAGTGGAAGTTGAAATGAAAAACCAAATGCCAATAAAAATTGTAATACAAAAGTTACAAACTCCATTACATTTAGGAATGTAACTAATCCAGCTGATTCCCCGTATCTATATAAAAATTCTAAAATAAATGGAATTACAAAATTATATGAAAATATACAACCTGCAATAAATAATCCTAAAGCCGGTAATGAAATATTCCTGCTTACATTAATTTCATTTTCCTTTAATGCTGGTTTGATAAATCCTACAAACTCTCTGATAATAACTGGCATTCCAATTACCATTCCTACAAGAGCTGAAACATACAATTGAGCAAAGAAAGCTTGACCTGGAGCTGTTTGAATTAATTGGACTCCTTCTGGTACTAAATTTTGTTTCATATGATTAGTAATTTGAGCTGCAATATTGTTTTGAGGCTCTAGCAGTGGGTAGTATAATGTAACTTCTCCTATCTCTATTGGTTCTGCATGACAAGTTAGAAGAATCATTGTAATTACTCCAATTACTAAAACAATTCGAAGTAATCTTTTTCTTAATTCTTCAAGATGTTTGTTGACACTTTCTAAATCTGACATCTGGTATCATGTCATCTGATGATATATGAAAATGTATATTTTTTGGAAGAATTTTTCTACTTTGGAATTGGTAATAATTTTGCTTCTGGCAAGCCTAATTCTTTAAGCGCTTCAGATGAAATATCTTCAAATTCTAAAGATATGACTGCTTTAGTGTTAAATTTAGTTTCCATTTCTTTTGCTAATGCCCCTATTTCTTTGCTTGAGAATATTTGTTTTGAATCTTTTAGAAGTATTCTGTCTCCCTTCTCCATTTCTTTACCTCCAAATTTATTTTGAAGAAATTTGGTAATTTCTGGAAGTTCTTTTCTATCTATGTTGTTGTAAAAATAACATATTCCTTTTACTGATTCATAATCATATGCTGTTCCATTTCTATACATGAAAACTCCGATAAAATGTGCTTCCTCTTCAGGTTCTCTTATACATTTGATTTCCCAATTTAGTAATTTACTTTCATCATAATCAAAATTATCTGTCTCTTCTGCAGTAATTTTCCAATATCTCATTCTTTCTTTTCTTGCCATGTTATATTCAGTTCAATTGTGTGTGGTATAACTATCTAACCCTAATTTTGTACTCTAGAAATCTAAATTACTAACTTAATCAAATATTTTAGAATGGATATACGAAAATCTATTCGTGCACAATATTTGAAGTTTTTAGACAGAGAGCCTGATTTAGATGATTTGGATTATTATTCTAATGAATTAGAGACTAATAGAATAGAATTAAATGATCTAATTTTGATTCTTAGCAATTCTAATGAATCTAAAGAATTAGTAAAACATCAAAAAATTCCTGAACTTGAAACTTCTTCTATTGATACTTACAATGATATTAGAATAAAAGGAAAAATAGTTTCATCTGGATATAGAAATTCTGAAAAAAGATATGATGAAATATTCAAATTTTGCAAAAAATTTAATCGTCCCATTTCTGTTTTAGATTTAGGTGCAGCTGAAGGCTATTTCACATTTAGACTATCTGAGGATTTTTCTGGAGTTTTTATTGCTGTAGAAAGTAATTCCGAAAGAAAATTGTTGGAATTATGTATAAAAAACAATGATCATAAGATTCTCCTTTTAGACAAACAAATGAATTTAAAAAATTTAAAGAATCTCAAAGAAGTTCAACATTTTGATATTGTATTAGCATTGAATATTATTCATCATTTTGATGAACCTTTTCAGGATGTTCTTGATACTCTGGTTTCAATGAGTTCATTTTGTTTTTTGGAGCATCCAAATCCTTTGGAAAATAAATCTACAAAAAATTCTCAACGACTTGAAGCAGAAAAATTGAATCTTGACTCTTTTGATCCTATTTTATTAACTAAAAATAAATCTGGTCTTGGTAATTCTTTTAATCAAAAATTGGAACGAAATCTTTGGTTACTAAATAATACACAATCAAAAACAATTGATCGTGGTTGGAGGGGTGCTAACAAATATGATGAAGAGTTTGGCCCTGGTAATCATATAAGTATAAAATCTGATTTTGATAAAATTGATATTGATTATGGTTTGAGAAATGAAAAAAGAACTTGGATTCAAGGTATTGATTTAAGAACTTTTTTAGAAAATAATGGTGTTTATCCTACAAATGATGAAATAATTAATTTAATTGATGATTTGAAAATTGAAAATGCTAAAGATCTTGGACCTCATAATTTAATATTAAATGGAGTAAATCTTTTTCCAATTGATCAAGATGATAAACTTGATGCTGTGAATACTAAAGAAAAATTAAAAGACTTTTTGAAACAAAGTGGATTATTATGATATCTAATAAAATTATTCGGAAGATAGATTAACCGCTGTTTTAATTTATTGATCACTATGGCTGATTATAGTGTCCATGTTACAATAGAAAATAAACCTGGAATTAGTGATCCAGAAGGAAAAACAATTTTGAATGATTTGGTGTTAAAGGGAACTCATCAAAATGTATCCAACATTAATACTGCAAAAATGTTAAAATTTACAATTACTGAAAATGATAAAGAATCTGCACAATCAAAGGTTAAAGAAATTTGTGATGAATTACGTATTTACAATCCTATGGTTAGTGTAGTTACAATCGATGTTTTTGATACTTAATCTGATTCAATATTTTCTATAGTTGAATTATTCAAAATTTTACTTCTTAGAAATTTTGTTAAGCCTATCTAATTGAAGTCTTTAACTATTAGCAAACTGATATTTTTTCCTTTTAGAATAATTGCTACACATTTCACTATTTTTTCACATTCTGTAGTGATGATATTTTTTGTATGGTCTCTCTGACTTTTGACAGGAAGGTATCATCTAGATGTTGACTTAAAAATTGTATTTAGTTGGGCTCAAATTAAATAACTCTGCTTCTAAAAATAATTGTGAATGTTGGAGTTGTAGTTTTTCCAGGAAGTAACTGCGATCGCGATATGTATCATGTATTATCTGACGTCTTTAATCTGAATACTCAATATTGTTGGCACGATAAACCTCTTCCAGAAAACCTTGATGCTATAATTTTACCGGGAGGATTCTCTTATGGGGATAGACTGAGGGCTGGTGTAATAGCTGCCCATAGTCCAGTTATTCAAGATATTAAAAAAATAGCTGAAAAAGGAACTCCTATTTTGGGTGTATGTAATGGTTTTCAAATTCTTGTAGAATCTGGATTACTTCCCGGTGTTTTACTCAAAAATGATTCTCTTAATTTTATGTGTGAGTGGACTAATCTAACAGTTGAAAATAATAAAACTCCATTTACAAACCAATTTGAATTAAATCAAAAAATTCCAATCCCTATTGCAAATGGTGAAGGACGTTATTTTGTAGATGATGAAACTTTAGATCAACTTGAAAGAAAAAATCAAATTGTTTTCAAATATGATCAAGTTGTAAATGGTTCTTTAAATCAAATTGCTGGTGTTTGTAATGAAGATGGAAATATTGTTGGCATGATGCCTCATCCTGAAAGAGCTGTTGAATCTGAAATAAATCCTCAAGATAATAAACCATCTTCATTAATTTTTGAATCACTATTAAAAAAAGTGGGTGTTGAAAATTGAGCTTAGAATCTCATGAGCTAGAGGACCTCAAAACAAAAATTGGTCGAGATCCTACTTCTACTGAATTACAAATTGTTGCAGCCGAATGGTCTGAACATTGCTCTTACAAATCGTCTAAAAAACATCTCAAAATGTTACCTATGGATGGTCCACTTGTAATAAATGAAAAAGGATATGATTCTGGAGTTTTAGATGTTGGTGATGGATATGTTGTAACTGCACATATTGAAAGTCATAATCACCCCTCTGCAGTTGAACCCTATGGTGGTGCTGCAACTGGTGTTGGAGGTGTAATTAGAGATATTTTGTCTGCAGGTACGCGTCCAATTGCTCTTTTAGATGGATTACGTTTTGGTGATATTGAAAAAGATCAACACGCAAAATGGCTTTTCAAAAATGCTGTAACTGGAATTGCAGATTATGGTAACTGTTTAGGAATCCCTACTATTGGCGGAGAAGTTGAATTTGATGAATGCTACAAAAATTATGCAATGGTTGATGTTGCAGCAATTGGATTTGGAAAAAAAGAGAATTTAATTAAAAATCATGCCAAAAAAGGAGACTTGGTAGTGTTGTTGGGTGGCGCTACTGGTAGAGATGGAATAGGTGGTTCTCAATTTGCATCTGATTCATTAGAAACTGAAGATCGTTCTGCAGTTCAAATTCCAGATCCATTTATTGAAAAATTAATTATTGAAGCTATTTTGGAAGCTCGAAATGATCAATTAATTCATGCAATGAAAGATCTTGGAGGTGGTGGTTTATCTTGTGCTGTTTCTGAAACTGCTGATGCATTGGATATAGGAATTGAAATGGATGTGGATAAAGTTCACACACGTGAATCTGATATGCATTCAGATGAAATAATGATTTCTGAATCTCAAGAAAGAATGTTAATTGTTACTGATAGTGAAAAATTAATTAAATTACAAAAAATTTGTGAGAAGTTTAGAATTGAATGTTCTGTGATTGGTCATGTGACATTTGATAACAAAATGCATGTAAAAAAAGGAGACACCTCAATTGCAAATATTTCTACAGATGTTGTTGCTAATGCTACTTTACTTGATTTACCTTCAAGCAAACCTATCTATTTACAAAATATTGAATCCACAAAACAATTTCCACAATTATTGAATTACTCTGAAACTCTAATGAAATTACTTGGTTCTCCTAACATTGCAAGTAAGATTTGGGTTTATGGTCAATATGATCATGAGGTTGGAATTAGAACTGTTACAAAACCTGGTTATGATGCATCTGTTTTGAGGCTAGATAATGGAAAATTTCTTTCAATTAAGATTGATGGTAACCCAAAACAATGTTACATTAATCCACGTGAAGGTGCAATAGGTTGTTTTGAAGAAGCATGTAGAAATGTAGTCTGTACTGGTGCAAAACCCATAGGAATGCTAGATCACCTTCAATTTGGAAATCCAAATGATCCTGAAATTTTCTGGACATTTTTAGAATCATTAAAAGGATTGACTGATTTTGCTAAAGACTTTGAAATTCCATGTGTTGGTGGTAAAGTAAGTTTGTACAATGAAACTTCTGATGGTCCCATTAAACCAACTCCTGTTATTGGTGTAATTGGATTAATTGATAAAAAACCTTTGAAAATTCAGAAAATTAATTCTGGAGATTCTTTGATTATGATTGGAGATACTAAAGACGAATTGGGAGGTTCAGAATATTCTGAGTATATTCATAAATTTATTGGAGGCAAATGTCCTGCAGTTGATTTCTCAGAATCAAAGAAAAATATGAATTCTGTATTAGATATAATTGAAAATGAATTAATAAAATCTGCACATGATTGCTCTAAAGGTGGATTGACAATTGCCATATCTGAACTTTGTATGATAAATCAAATTGGCTGTAATGTATCTTTAGAAAAAATTCCTGGTGAAAAATTAGATTCTGATAAAATTTTATTTTCTGAGAGCCATTCTAGATACTTGGTGACTTTTGAAAACAAAAATCTTGAAAAGTTAGAAGAGGTATTGAAAAAACATAATGTCTCATACTCTTTGATTGGAGAATTTACTGGTGATTCTATTCTCTTTTCTAGTGATTCTAAACCAATAATTGATCTAAGCGTTGATAAGGCACAAAAGACTTGGTTTAATTCGTTAAAGGAGATGGTATTGCATGCCTAAAGTTAAAGAAAATTGTGGAGTTGTTGGGATTTACAGCCTTTCAGGAAAGAATGTTGTTCCTATGGTTTTTGATGCATTACGTGCTTTACAGCATAGAGGACAAGAAGCATGGGGATTTGCAGTTCCTAACAAACCACCATTCAAAAAAGTTGGACTAGTTTCACATTCATCCTCAGAATTCAAAAAAATTGCTCAAGAATATGCTTCTCCTTGTGTTATTGGACATGTCCGATATTCTACAATGGGAACAAGTACTTTGGCAAATGCACAACCCCTTAAAGTAAAAGATCTTTGTATTGCACATAATGGAACTATTGCCAATGCTCAAGAATTATCTAATTTAGTCGGTGGATGCTCTTTTACACCTCAAAATGCAAGTGACACTTTGGTTGCTGCAGAAAGATTGGTTTCATTAATTTCTGAAAATGGAGAAATGGGAAAAGCACTTTCAATTTTGAAAAATGAAATGGTTGGTTCGTATTGTTTTACTTTTATTTCTGATGATAATTCTGTTTATGCTGCAAGAGATCCTAAAGGTTTTCGTCCAATGGTTTTAGGACATAAAGAATCTGACGACACTTACATTGTAACTTCTGAGTCTGCTGCTGTTACTGCAGTTGGTGCCACTCTTCAAAGAGATGTAGTTCCAGGTGAATTAATTAAATTAAGTAAAAATGGGTTGGAAACTGAAAAGTTTTCTGATGACACATCTAGAGCACATTGTTCTTTTGAATTTACTTACTTTGCACATCCATCAAGTATGATGGAGGGACACAACATTTACGTTTCAAGGAAAAATATTGGACGATTTATGGCAAAGAAATTTCCTATTTTAGATGCTGATTTAGTAATACCTGTGCCTGATTCTGCAAGACCTGCTGCTTTAGGTTATGCTCAAGAATTAGGAGTATCTTTTGATGAAGGATTACTCAAAGATAGATACAGTAAGAAAGGTCCATTGAGAAGTTTCATTGAACCTCATCAAAGTGATAGAGTTGAAATCAATAGATGGATTATTCCAATTAGTGAAATAATTCGTGACAAACATGTTGTAGTTATTGACGACAGTTTAGTGAGAGGTACCAGTTCTAAAGCTATAATCAAAGCACTACGTCGTGCTGGTGCCAAAAAAATTAGTATGTTGATTACTTATCCTCAAATTAATTACCCTTGTTATGCTGGAATTGATTTTCCTTCTCAAGAAGAACTTGCAACATTCACCAATGGTAAAGATATGAGTACTGATGAGATCACTGAAATGGTTAGAAAAAGTATTGGAGTTGACTTTTTAGGATATAATGATGCTGAAAATCTTGCTGATGCAGTAGGGATACCAAAGGACTCTATGTGCTTTACATGCTCTTCTGGAAATTATGATTCACTTGGAATCAAACCTGATTTTACAAAGCGTGAACAAGTAAAAATAAAAATCTAATTTAAGATTTAATTAAATATGGTCTTAATGATACAATAGTATCATGAAAGCAATGTGGAATAATGCTGTAATTGCTGAAAGTAATTCTACTGAAATTGTTGATGGAAATCATTATTTTCCGTTTGATGCAATCAAATCTGAATATTTTTCAAAAACTGAATTAACTACCGTATGTGGTTGGAAAGGAAAGGCTAACTATTATTCTGTAAATGTTGACGGTAAAATCAATAAGGATTGTGCATGGTATTATGCAGAACCAAATGACGCAGCTAAAAAAATAAAAGGCATGGTGGCATTTTGGAATGGTATTGAAATTCAATAATTCTTTAACTTCTCATACATTCTGTGCTATCTTTTGAATTCTTATTCGATAATTCTCATTATTGGTATTTCTGTAATAGGTGTCATGGCAATAATTTTTGGAAATGACATTGCTAAACTTTCAATATCTACGGAAAAATATTCTTTATTTGTAGATCCAATACTTGATAAACAAAGTCTATTTGTAATGGGAAGAGTCATTTTACAAAATATTGGTTCTGAAACTATTACTAATCTTCACATAAATTTTGGTGATGGTGATACCTTGGATATTTCTTCTTTAGAGCCTGGGAAAAAGATAATTGTTTCTCCTCCACCTGATAATTCTATGACTTTTGTAATGATCAGTGCAGACAATGATATCTTTGTCAATAAAGCATATCGTGAAATGCCTAAAATGGTTGGTATGATGGGTTCTTAATCATTCATAGCAGTTAAATCCCATTAATCTAATTCTGAATTGTTTGAATTTTTTAGCCTCTGGTAAAGTAAAGGATCTATATGCCGTAGATGAAGAGACGCTTTTATTCAAATTTTCAAATAGAGTTTCTGCATATGATGTAAAATTCAGTCAAGATATTCCAAAAAAAGGAGAGGTATTGTGTTATTTTGCAGAATTTTGGTTCAATAAATTGGATGTTCCAAATCATTTCATACAACGCAAATCTGATACTGAAATTTTAGTTAAAAAAATGAAAATGATTCCTATGGAATGTGTAGTTCGAGGTTATTTTTATGGTAGTTTGATTGGTAGGTGGAAAAATGGATCTATGAAATTACCTGAAAATACTGATACAACTATGGCTGCAAAATTAATTGAACCACTTTTTGATCCGACAACAAAATCTGAACATGATATCCCTGTTGATAAATCAAAAGCATTGGAAATGGATTTAGTTTCTGAAGAACAATACGTTTGGTTAGAGAAAACATCTATTGATATCTATAATCAAATGGCATCAGTTGCTAATGATGCTGGTTTTATTTTAGCTGATTTGAAATTAGAATTTGGAATTTTAGATGGTAAAATTACTTTGGGTGATTCAATTGGACCTGATGAATATAGGTTATGGCCAAAAGATTCCTATGTTCTAGGAAAAATTCAAGAATCATACGACAAACAAATTTTACGTGATTGGCTCACTGCTAATGGTTACCAAAAACAATTTGATGATGAACGAAATGCTGGTAATGAACCAACTGCTCCTCAAATTCCAACAGAAATAATTCAAACAATTACTGAACGATATGTTATTGCATATGAGAAATTAACTGGACAAACTCTTTAATCTAAATTCTAAACGTGATGTTGACTATTAGTTAACTTTCAACTTGAATCATACTTTTCATATTTCACTAATTTACCTTATTATGATGAATTTGACAACATATGTTTTGAAAATCTTATTTTTTGATATTTTTTAGACCACTATAAGATTTATGATATAGGCACTATTTATTTAATATTCCTATGATATCTATTATACCACTCTAATAATTATTGTATAAGATACGATATTTTTTGTAACATAAAGAATATTTTTGAGAGTGGTACTATGTTTATTAAAGTAAACAAAAATTGATGCGATTAGACAAAAAAATATGATACAAGGATCTTTTAGATCAGATTGAAATCTAGTCTTGTATGTCTACATTATTAGAAAAAGAGATTAAAGTAAATCGTACCGTTACTACGAGTATTGGACACGCCCGTGCAATTGACGACCCTGCACGTGCAAAAATTGTTGAAATTTTATATCATCAATCATTATCTGCTGATCAAATTTCTGTCTCCCTGAAAAAACATGGTTTCAAAAAAGCACTAACTACGGTTAGACATCATTTAGAAATTTTGAAAAATTCTGGATTGATTGAGATTGCAAGAATTGATGAATCTAGAGGTGCCATAACTAAATTCTATAGTACTTCGACAAAACTATTGGATTTTCAAACCCCTGAAAACTTTGATTCCACATATTCAAAAATCATTGATAACACATCCATAAAAATTGAAAAAATTCTCAAAGCATTAGGACCTAAAACTAGTAAATCCAAGGGTAAAAAATCTGCAGAATATTCTCAATACCTAGTAATGGAAATTATGAATAGAGCAATGACTAACGTTCTTGAAAAATCTAATACAAAATAATTGATTTTTTGTATTGGTTTTTCTTTATTGCGATCAATTAGTAATTGTTATTTTGAATCAAAATAAGTGAAAAATGTGATAAAAACACAACTAATATCTTATTTCAAAAATTTATCATTCTCAAAACGTGGTGAATGTAAAATTGATTAATGATAAAGTAATAAAATTATTTTCACAAAAAAATCTTGTTTTTATTGCAACTATTATGAAAGATGGTTCACCTCAACTGTCTCCAGTATGGGCAAATTATCATGATGGATTCATTTTAGTAAATACTGCAGAAGGTAGAATAAAACACAAAAATATTTTACGTGATCCGCGTGTGGCTGTTTCTGTTACTTCTAATGATAACCCCCTGGATATGACTACTATTCGTGGAACTGTGGTAGAAATAATTTCTGATATTGAATATCATCATGCTGATAAATTAACTCAACAATACATGGGCCGTAGTCATTACCCGTTTAAACGAGATGATGAGAAAAGAATTATTTTAAAAATTAAACCACACAAAGTTTTCGTTTTACCTGAATTAAAAATGAATGACTAACTTACGGGTAACAGTTAACTATATTTCTAAATTCGAATTTAGAAACATGATAAACTTAGTATGCTAGATTATAAAAAAGGTGCATAGACAGCTTAACGTTTGCGTTTAGCTGCCTTTCTCTTTGGAGCGGCTTTGCGTTTGGAAGCAGCCTTACGTTTAGGAGCTGCTTTTTTCTTTGCTGCCTTTCTCTTAGGAGCTGCTTTTTTCTTTGCTGCAGTTTTTCTCTTAGGAGCGGCTTTGCGTTTAGCTGCCTTTCTCTTTGGAGCTGCTTTCTTTTTAGCTGCCTTTCGTTTAGGAGCGGCTTTTTTCTTTGCTGCCTTTCTCTTAGGTGCTGCTTTTTTAGCTGCATTTCTCCTTCGAGTTGCTGCTGCCTTTCTCTTACGACTTGCTGCTGCCTTTAGTGCTGCTGCTGCTTTTGCTGCTGCATTTCTCTTTCGAGTTGCTGCTGCTTTTTTAGCTGCTGCTGCTCTTTTGGCTTTAGATACTGCCATGACTTTTTTCAAAAATGGTATGTGTTATATGGTAAACGTCACACAATACTACGCTTACTATAATAAAATTTGACACTTTTTTTGTTTTTTATAATTTATCGATCAACAATTTGTTAAACAAATTGATGCAGTGTCTACTGTTGCTTGTTCTTTTGTTGGTCTGATGATAATTTTGTAGTTTACATCTTCATCAAATGGAATATCAAATTGAGTTGTAACTTCAATTGGTTCGTTTGGTTCTAACCATTCTAACCATAGATCTTTTGATGTAAATTCACCAAAAACTGCTTTATGTTTTTGATCTTTTCCGTCAATTAAGTAAAATTGCCCCCCTGACATCAGTGTTTTTTCATTACCAGTATTTTTTGCAGTAATTCCAATTTTTACAAATGTATTTTCAGGTTGTACTTCTTTACTACCTTCATGTGTGCCTTCAAATGTAATTATGTACTCTACTGGCCCTACCTTCACAATTTCTCCTGCATTTGTTTCGATGAAATTTGTTTGATATTGGGTATACATGTAATTTGCAAGTATCATTGAACCAATTATCGCTGCAATTACTATTACTAGACCCATACGTGCCATGAAATTTCCATCTTTTTTTGATATATAGTTGCAACGTAATTTCTAATATCTTTGATTTTTTCTTTTTTTTATTCATTATTTATGCAAAATTGAATCCAAATAGGGGGGTTATTTCATATATTTTACGGCCTTCTTTTCACCATTATTATTTCTGTTACGTTTGTTTGTTGATTTTTTTGTTTTTTGCTTCATTTTTTTAATGGAAAATTCTCTAGTTTTTTATCATTTTTTAGATAAATTTAGCTAATTTTGGGGGGATTAGCTTTTACGCCTAATTATGAAAGATCACCCTTCTTTTACTGGGATACCTTGGTGAAATTACTCTTGTCTTTTACATTTGGGCACAAGTGTTAAACCCCCCACCAAAATGCATGTTTTCCAAAATTTCATCATATGCCTAAACGTCCTTTTTTCTAGGGGGGGTTTAACGCCTAGGCATAATTTTGTAAATTATGCTTTTTTGCTCATTTCTCAATGTATTTTTTAAAAAATATTTTTTTAATAATAATTAATTAATTTTTAAAAATTTAACATCCTAATAATTTCATTCTTGATGTTGGATTTTCTTTTTTGACAAAAATACCAGTTTAACCCCCCATATTTGATAAAGATTGACTCTTCTAATTTCTTAACATGTTTTTGTTTAATATTTTAAAATGTTTTTAGTAGAAATCTGGATGTTTTTTCATGTTTATCTGAAACGCTGTCGATTGCATCAAACATTGTTTGTTGATTTATGTTTTCTTTATTGTCTAATACCACATAAACTGCAACTTTTTGTTTTCCATCTTCATTAATTATTTTACTGATTGCTTCAATTGAATTACAAAATTCCGAAACTTTGTTTGCAAATTTGGCTTTTTCTTCCTCATTGAATCCTCTATATCTTATAATTTGATTATTTTTCATTTCTATTTTGGCCCCTATCACTAGAATTCCTAATTGTGCTTTTGGTTCAAAAATTTCTACTGGGATTCCATATGGACCTGCATGTTTAACTATGATTTGAAATGAGTTTTCCTCATTTTTCACTTGATCAAATGGTAAACTCTCATGGATTAACCATCTTTCTACATTATCTCTCATTCTAGATGCACTCAATATTGGATTTCTACAATTACTTCTATATGATTCTAAATCTAGATGATCATTAGTGTTAATTTCATATATTTCAAAATTCGAATTTAGAAATATAATAGATCTAGCGCCTAAGATTAGTAATAATACAATTAGAGATTAACATTGAAACCTGGATTAGTTACTACATCTACCCCTAACAACAAAATGTTCAAAATAATCCCAATTACCATCATTACAATTCCTATGTAAATACAATTTTTTGCTTTATGAGGATCATCTTTTCTTATTATCAAATATGCGATTATCCCTCCAATCATCCCAACAAGTATTGGAAGCAAATACCATGTACTACTTCTTGATTTTTGAGGATATGACATGTAGCTTTAAAATTATCTTGCAGTTATTACTTTTTTCTGTAATTGTGTAATTTCAATTTCAACTGTCTCTAGTGGATCTTCTACTTGATTACGTTTAATTGAGAACATTTTTGGTTTCTCAAAATCATCTGTGCAGTCTGGACACGCATAAACTAGTACTCTATGTTCATTTGGTGCTTTTGGGTTTGATAATCTGGGATAATAGACTAGTCTTGCACCACAATCAACACAATATCTATTGGCTCTTCTAGTTCTAACCAATGTAAATCTCCTGCATTATTCTTAATGACCGATCATCTATTAGATCTATGTTGTCTAATTGA
>Ga0209360_1001727_pt1 | contig 14077 bp, 14 predicted proteins | sample SaaInlV_130m_DNA_3_FD_184651 | JGI IMG/M metagenome (GOLD analysis project Ga0209360, IMG submission 184651) | Marine microbial communities from expanding oxygen minimum zones in the Saanich Inlet - SI037_S3LV_130m_DNA (SPAdes) (version 2) | ecosystem: Environmental > Aquatic > Marine >... | reverse complement strand
AGACGCTCTTGACGGTGTCATGGGTGAAGTTGCAGATAAATCGGGAATACAATTTAGATTATTAAATAGAAGTAGAGGTCCAGCAGTAAGAGGACCAAGAACTCAATCAGATAGATCATTATACCGTAAATATATGCAAGAAATATTGCTAAACTACTGTAATTTAAATATTTTTTCAGATCCAGTAATAAAATTTATTTTTAATAAAAACACAATAAGTGGTTTTGAAACTAAAGAAGGTAAAAAAGTTTTATGTTCCAAGTTAATACTAACAACAGGCACTTTCTTAAATGGTTTGATACATATAGGCGATGAAAGAACACCAGCTGGAAGGTATGATGAGAAACCTTCAACAGGATTAAGTGAACAATTAAAAAAATATGATTTTAAAATAGGAAGATTAAAAACAGGAACCCCTCCCCGACTTGACTCAAGAACAATTAATTATGAAAATTTAGAAGAACAGTTTGCAGATGATGATCCTTATTTTTTTTCTTTCTTAACTAAAAAAAATATTAACAAACAAGTTTCATGTCGTATGACTTATACTAACGACAAGGTTCATAAAATTATTGAAAAAAATTTATCTAAGAGCGCTATGTACTCTGGTAGCATACAAGGTGTCGGACCTAGATACTGCCCATCTATTGAAGACAAGATAGTAAAATTCGCTGATAAGGGCCGACATCAGATATTTTTAGAGCCTGAAGGGCTAAATGACCATACAATTTACCCAAATGGCATCTCCACTTCACTTCCAGCTGAGGTTCAGAAAGAAATATGTAACAATATCAATGGGTTAGAAAATGTATCTATTATAAGACCAGGATATGCCATAGAATATGACTATATAGATCCAAGAGAACTGTTTTTAACGCTTGAGACTAAGAAAATTAGCAATCTTTACCTTGCAGGTCAGATTAATGGAACAACAGGATATGAAGAGGCGGCAGCTCAAGGTCTTATAGCAGGGATAAATGCTGCTCTATCTCATAAAAAATTAGAACCCTTTATATTAGATAGGTCTGATGCTTACATAGGGGTAATGATTGATGATTTAGTGACTAAAGGTGTGGCTGAACCATACAGAATGTTTACATCAAGAGCTGAATATAGATTAAGCCTGAGATCTGATAATGCAGATCAAAGATTAACTGCAAAAGGAATGGAAATTGGATTAATTGGTGATGTTAGAAAGGTTATTTATCAAGATAAATTTGAAAAAATTAGCCAAATTAACTTAAAAATGGGTCAATCAACTATATCACCTAATAAAGCAGATCAATTTGGTATTAAAATAGCAAAAGACGGTATTTTAAGATCTTCTAACGAAATATTAACTCAAAAAGGGGTTGATATGAATAAAATTAGGGAAATATGGACTGATATACCTTTTTTTAGCAAAGAAATTGATGAACAGGTTGAAATTAATGCTCATTATAGAGGTTATTTGAAGAAGCAAAAAGCTGATATTTTAGCCTTTAAAAGAGATGAAAACCTTATAATACCTGATAAAATCAACTATGATGGTCTTTCAGGATTGTCAAATGAGGTAAAATCTAAATTTAAGGAAATAAAACCAAAAACAATGGGACAAGCATTAAGAATTGATGGAATTACTCCTGCTGCAGTATATATTTTGTTGTCACATGTAAAAAGAAAGTCTATTAAGCATATAGCTTAATGGAACAAGAAATTTTAAATTCATACTCAAGACTTAATAGTTTAAATGTTTCACGTGAAACATATTTAGATTTTGAATTATTCATATCAATGATAATTGAGAAAAATAAAGAAATTAATATAATAAGCAAAGAAACTGCCAAAAATGAGGTAATAAGAGAGCGTCATATAATAGATTCAGCTCAAATTATTGATTTTGTTGATTTAAATACTAATATAGTAACTGATTTAGGCACTGGAGGCGGTATGCCAGGAATTATCATAGCAATTATGTTAAAAAATATGAAAAAAAACTTGAAAATTCATTTATATGAGAAAAGTCACCATAAAAGCGCTTTTTTAAGAGAAGTATCAAGAAAATTAAAATTAAATACAGAAATATTTCAAGAAAATGTTTTTGATTTAAAAAAATTAAAAACTGGGAGCATAATGTCAAGAGCATTTAAACCAATGCCAATAGTTTTGGATTTAGTTTATGAAAATTTTTCAACTTATAAAAATTTAATTTTTTTTATGGGAAAGAATGGAAAAAAAATTTTTGAAAATTCTTTAAAGTTATGGGATCTAGAGTATGTAGAAAAAAAAAGTTTAACTAATGAAGATTCATTTTTGTTAAATATTAAAAAGATCAAAAAAAAAATTAAAAAAAATTAAAAAAACTAAATGCAAATTATTTCTATTATAAATCAAAAGGGTGGGGTTGGAAAAACAACAACCGTTATCAATCTTGCAGCAGGTTTGTCTCAACAAAATAAAAAAATCTTAGTTATAGACTTGGATCCTCAAGGAAATGCAACAACAGGCCTTGGATTATCTAATATGGAAAATTCTACTGATACTATTTATGGTGTATTGAATGGAACAAAAGAAATTTCTGAAGTAATTAAAAAAACTCAATTTGAAAATTTAGATTTAATAACTTCAAATGTAGATTTGTCAGGTCTAGAAGTTGAAACAGCTGAGGACGCGAATAGAGCATTTATACTTAAGCTTAAATTAACTGCGTATTTAAACAATTCTAGAGGGTTATATGATTATATATTAATTGACTGCCCACCCTCACTAAGCTTACTAACAGTCATGGCATTAGTGTCCTCACACTCACTTGTGGTTCCTCTTCAGACAGAATTTTTTGCTCTAGAGGGTTTAACTCAGCTTATGAAAACAATTGAAAGAATAAAAGTTAGTTTAAATCCAGAATTAATGATTAGAGGGATTCTTTTGACGATGTACGATAAGAGAAACAAGCTATCATCTCAAGTAGAGAAAGAAGCAAGAGATTATTTTAATGAAAAAGTTTATTCAACCGTGATCCCTAGGAATGTAAGATTGTCTGAAGCACCCTCACATGGGATGCCAGTTTTAATTTATGACAAATCATGTCCTGGTAGCAAATCATATTTCAGTTTTACAGATGAATTTATAAATCAAGAGACAACCATAGGGAGTGCCGCATAATGGATTCAAATAAAATAAAAAAAGGACTGGGTAGAGGCCTGTCTTCTTTAATAGGAGAAACTAAAATTGAAGCTTCAAAAAATCAATTATCTATTAGTGATCTTATTCCAAATAAGTATCAACCTAGAAAAATTTTTGATGAGGATAATTTAAATGATCTTACAAATTCGATTAAAGAAAGAGGTATCTTACAACCGATTATTGTTAGAAAATCAAATGATGATAAATATAAGTTTGAAATAATTGCAGGAGAGAGAAGGTGGCTTGCAGCTCAAAAAGCTGGACTTCATACTGTCCCAGTAGTTATCACAGAAGCAGATGATCTAAAATCTTTAGAATATGCTATTGTTGAAAACGTACAAAGACATGATTTGAATCCATTGGAAGAAGCCCAGGGTTATAAGCGTTTAATTGATGAATTTAATTATGATCAAGAAAAAGTTTCTAAGTTTATTGGCAAAAGTAGAAGCCATATAACAAACTCTTTAAGATTACTCACATTGCCTCTTGAAGTTATTAAATTAATAGAAACACAAAAATTAACAGCAGGTCATGCTAAAATTTTAGTAGGGTTAGAAAATTCATCTTTTGTTGCTAATAAAATTGTTGAAAAAAAACTTTCAGTCAGACAAGCAGAAAGTTTTGTTAAAATATTTAAAAATAAAAGACAAAAACCCAATAACGTAAAAGACGCCAATATAAAAGATCTTGAAATATCAGTATCTAATAAAATTGGTTTAAATGTTTTGATTAAAAATAATAAAAATAATAAAGGAAAAATTTCTTTTGAATACAAAGGTCTAGATCAATTAAATAAAATTATAGATATAATCAAATCTAATTATTAGTGTTTGAAGAAGCCTCATTTAAAATAAAATCTGTAATTAAATTAATTGAATTATAAATATTCTTCTTAATTAAAAGCTCTATTTCACTCAGTTTGTAAATTAATTGTTTAATATTCTCTGGTGTCCACTTATAAATTTGTTGCTTTGTAATCTCTTTATCTTTCCAAAAAATAGGTGGTTTTGCAGATGATATTGTTAAATCTATGTTTTTATTATTTTGAAATTCACTTGAAAGTTTTAGTATTTTTTTTGCTTTATTTAAAAAAGTTCTAGTAATTAAAATACAATCTTCATTATTAAAATTGTTTTCATTCAAAATATTTACAATTTTTTTTTTATTTTTTGTTAGGCAGTTATCTATAAGTTCTGAAATGCCATGATTTTCAATTAAATTGGTTAATTTTGCTATATTTTCTGCAGTAATTTTTTTTCCATTTTTACTAAAATATTCGATTTTATTAAGTTCATTTAGTAAAGTTTCTCTATCTCCATTACATTTATTCACTATTAAATTAATATTTGATTGAGAAATTGATATATTTTTTTTCTTTAAAAAATTAAAAGTTAATTTTGAAAGTGTTTGTTCTGTATCTGGATAAAATGGTACACAAATATACTTTTTATTCTTTTCAAATAAAGATCTTAATTTTGATTTTTTTTCTAAATTATCTGCATTAAGAATAATTTTGATATCTTCAATATTTTTTGAGTCAATTTCATCAATAATTTTCAATATTTTATCAGTAACTCTTTTGATAATAATTATTTTTTCACTCTCAAAAAGAGATTTAGATAATATACTTTCTATAAAATTATTTATATTTTCTAGAACTTCTTTTTCTTCATATTTTGTAACTTCATCTTTTTCTTTTATTAGATTATTTGTGGCCTCATTTTTAAAGCCTTCATTTTTACCATAGAATAAAACTAATTTATTTTGGTCAAAATCTATTTTATTGATTTCGAAAGATTTAATTATCATTAATATTGTAGATTTCTGATATTAATTTTTCCCTAATTGAAGATGCAAAACTTCTTTTAATATTTTTCTCATATGTATTCTGTTCAAAAGAATCTGATTGATTTTTTATATTAATAGTTTCTTTAAGTTCTATGACTTGAGTTTTTTCTTTTAAATCAATCGTAAATATTGAGGTAACAGAAAGTTTATAATCTGTAATTAGTCCAGCAGAATCTTTTGTAAGAGTTTCCTTCAAATAATCAGTATAAATTTTTAAATTATAAATATTTGTAGTATTCTTACCTGAATATAATTTTATTTCATTCTTAATTAAGTTATTCATCTCAATATTACCTGTTGCTTCAACAATATTAATTTTGAAATTTTGTGATTTTTGATTTTTATAAATTGATGAATAGCCACAGCTATATAAAAATAATACTAAAATAATTAATGTTATATTTTTCATAAAATTTATACGATTATATTTATAAGTTTGTTTTTAATATAAATCTGTTTTTTTATGCTACCATCTATTAGATATTTTGATATTTTTTCATTTTTATAAATTAGTTCCACTATTTCTTTTTCAGTCACATTAAGATTTGTATTTATTAGCCCTCTTTTTTTTCCATTAATTTGAACAACAATTAAACATGAGCTTTCTTCAAGTTGTTTTTCATCATATTTAGGCCAGATCACCTCACTATCTTCTTTAATAATCTCTAAGCATTCATTTGATAGGTGAGGTAAAATTGGATTCATTGTAATTAAAATTTTCTTATAATTTTCTAAAATTGTTTTTCTTTGGTAGCCTTTATTTATTTCTTTAACCAAAAAAGAATGCATTTCATGCAAATTTGCTACAATTATATTGTAGCTAAAACTCTCTAGATTATGACTTATTTTCTTTATAAATTTATTGGTAAATTTTGTAAATTCTTCACTGTCATCTTGAGGATGATCTTTTTCTATTTCTTCCATAATCTTTAAATGTAAAGTCCATAATTTTTGAACAAATTTATGTGAAGCTGCAATACCTTCTTCTGACCACTGCACATCTTTTTCTGGAGGACTATCTGATAAAATAAATAATCTTACAGAGTCTGCTCCGTAACTATTAATTATATTTTCAGGATCAATAGTATTTTTTTTAGATTTTGACATTGACTCAGATGGGCCCACTTTTATTTCTTTTGAGGTATCACTTTTTAAATATTTTTTTCCCTCTTTGGAAACTATTTCTTCCGGGCTGATCCAATTATTATTTTCATCTTTATATGTTTCGTGACAAACCATGCCTTGAGTAAAAAGTCCTTTAAATGGTTCTGTGATATTAAAATTTTTATTATTGTGAGATAGAGCTTGCATAAAAAATCTTGAATATAAAAGGTGCAATATAGCATGTTCCACCCCACCAATATATTGATCCACAGGCATCCAGTAATTTGCATCCTCATTAGAAAATCCATAATCTTTGTTTGTAGGTGAACAAAATCTTAAAAAATACCAGGAAGAATCTACAAATGTATCAAGCGTATCAGTCTCTCTTGTATATTTTTTTCCATCAATTGTTAAATTTTTCCAATCATCCTCTTTGTCAAGTGGGTTTCCAGATGTTTGTAATTTACTAATTTGAGGTAGCTCAACTGGCAACATTTCTTTTGGAATTTTTTGAGGATTATTATTTTCATCATATATAATTGGGATCGGACAGCCCCAGTATCTTTGACGAGATACACCCCAATCCTTTAGTCTAAAGTTGATTTTTTTCTTTCCAAATTGATTTTTTTCTAAAAAATTAATTGCTTCTTTAATAGACTCGTCAGGTGACTTTAGACCATTTAAAAATGAGGAATTAATCATATAGCCTTGATCGGTGTAGGCAATTTTATCAATTAAAAATTCAGAATTTTCTTTGTTTGGTGCAACCACAGTATTTATTTCAAGCTTATATTTTTTTGCAAAATCTAAATCTCTTTGATCATGAGCGGGGCAACCAAACACAGCACCTAAGCCGTAATCCATTAAAACAAAATTTGCAAAATATACTGGAACTTTTATACTTTTATTCATTGGATTGACTGCAACCAAGTTTGTCTTAAATCCAATTTTATCAGCACTTGCCAATGATTCTTCTGTTGTACCAGTTTTAGAGCATTCCTTTTTAAAATCTAAAAAATCTTTATTATTTGCATATAAATTTGCTATTGGATGATCAACAGACAGGGCTATAAAAGACATTCCAAACAAAGTGTCGGGTCTAGTAGTATAGCATTCTATTTGAGTTATATCTTTTGAGCCTTCTATTTTAAATTTGACCTCACAGCCAAAAGATTTTCCAATCCAATTTTTTTGCATGACTTTAACTTTGTTAGGCCATTTTTCTAAACCTTCTAAATTTTCTAAAAGCTGATTTGCAAACTTTGAAATATTAAAAAACCATTGGTTTAGTTTTTTTCTTTCAACTGGTGCCCCAGATCTCCAACCTTTACCGTCAATTACTTGTTCGTTAGCTAAAACAGTTTCATCAACTGGGTCCCAATTTACATAATTTTCTTTTCTATAAACTAACCCTTTATCAAAAAGTTCCAAAAAAAATTCTTGCTGATGTTTGTAATAAGATGGAGAGCATGTAGATATTTCTCTTTCCCAATCTATTGATAAACCTAATTTTTTTAATTGGTTTTTCATTATAGAAATATTTTGTTCAGTCCAATGTTTCGGATCTAAATTATTTTGACGAGCTGCATTTTCTGCAGGCATCCCAAAAGAATCCCATCCCATTGGATGTAAAACATTAAAACCTTGTAATTTTTTAAATCTAGCTAGAACATCACCTATAGTGTAGTTTCTAACATGCCCCATGTGTATTTTACCCGACGGATAAGGAAACATTTCCAAACAATAAAATTTTTTTTTAGTTCTATCACTTAATGTTTTAAAAGATTTATTTTCATCCCAAAATTTTTGCCACTTACTTTCAACAGATTTAAAATTATATCTTTCCACAAATTTAAAAATTAATTTATAGGTTAATCTTTTTTATCTTTTTTAACTTTGGCTTGTTGTTGATAGATAACTGCTTTTTTTAAAATTTCTTTTTTCAACTCTTTAGATAAATTGCCTTCTTTTTCAATAATTTTACATTTGTTTGAAGAGTCACAATTTTTATAGAAAATTTTTAAATCCAAAGCATCAGATCTAATTTCGTTAGTTAAAAATCTAATTGTGATTTTTATATTTTCATTTAAGTTTTGATTATCCGAGTACCAGTCAGTTACAATTATACCTCCACTATAGTTGGCAGTTGTTAATGGCATAAAATCAATGGTATCTAATGTGGCTCGCCAAAGTTCATTAGAACTGGCAAATTCATAAGTAGTGCCTACTTTTCTTTCACTATCAAAAAGTCTAAATCCTTTCCCCTCTTCCATATTTTTTTTAACTCTTAATGCAGGATCTGCAGGAAATTTTTTTGCATCAGTTTTTTTATAAGATAAAGGACCGCAAGAATTCAACGATGAAATAAGGGATAACAAAAGTATTAATTTTATAAATTTCATAATAATTTGATGTATTTAAAGAAGCTTATAAGCTTTATTCTATAATACTTAATTGATATTTAAAGATTTTTCACATTTTAAGTGTTGTAATTATGCAACACTAACGAATAAAAACACTATAAAAATCATTAACTTTTGTAAAATAAGCACAATTCTCTAAAAAGATACTGTTTGTAATTACAATAAACAATAAAGGAGAAAAAATGACAAACTTAAAAAAAATCGGTTTGACTGCATTAGCAGGAACACTGGCTGCAACTACATTTGCAAATGCAGGTAGTATGAGCGTAAGTGGTAATGCTATTATGGAATACCAAACAACAGAAGCTGACGGTGGTTCAAATTCAGTTAATACTACAGATGGTTTTGTGTTGAACTCATCTCTTGTTTTTAGTGGATCTGGAGAATTAGATAATGGTATGACAGTAAGCGTGTTCCAAAATCTATTCGCAGGTGCAGTAACGTCTGAAGGTCTTTCTTTAGATATGGGTGATTCGGGTGTATTACACATGAACAGATGGGGATACACTAGTGGTATAACTTCAATTGCAGATAAAATTCCAACTGCAGGTGAAAACGTACATGATGACCTTAATACTGGTAACCATGACAATCCAGCAGTAGGTATAGCTAAAACTCAATCTGATGGAGCGGACAATCTAGGATATAATTATTCTGGTGAAATGTTTAGTTTATCAGCTGCAACAGCAGAAGTAAATGGTGCATTTGAATCATCTGTAGCACTTACAGTTAATGCAATGGAAGGTCTATCAATTGGTTACGGTGCAGGTAATGACCGTCCTAGTGTAGCTCTTGATAATGATGTTACAACTATGTTTGCAACATACACTATGGGTCCAGTTTCTGTTGGTTACCAAGTAACAGAAATTGATCACCAAACTGCAAATTCAGACATCGATGCAGATCACTATGGTATTTCATTTGCTGTAAATGAAAACTTAAGTATATCTTACGGTGAAAACACTGTTGATTTTGAAACATCTACTTCTGATGAAGAAAGTTCAGGTTTCTCTGCTTCTTACACAGCAGGTTCAATGTCATTTGTTTTAGTTAACAACGAAAAACTAAATGCAGAAGGTACTGCAACTGATGATAATGAGATGGTAGAATTAAAAATGATTATGGCGTTTTAATTAACTCTTTAATTATATTAAAAGCGGCCTAAGTTTACTTAGGCCGTTTTTTTTTGCCCAACTGATAGAAGCAAATCCATTCGTTCTAAATAATTTTATTTTTTTATAATTTTTTTCATTAATACCCCCAAGAGCAATAAAATAAGCCTTTTTACCTAAAGTCATAAAATTAAACCTATTTACACCTAAAAATTTTTTGGATTTATTTACTTTAAAAACTGGTGACAAAAAAATTTCACTACACTTTTGTTTAAGCTTTAAATTTATTTCAGGAATATTGTGTGCAGACCCAATTATATCAAAATTTTTAGGTAAACTGTAATTTTGAACATAATTAACTTTATTATTGAATGAAGGAATATAAACACCATCTAATCTTAATTTTATTGAAAGTTTAATATCATTTGAGAGATAAAATTTAGTTTTTATATTTTTACAATACTCTTTGAGCTTCAAAATATTTTCTAGGTGATTAATATTGTCATAATTTCTATAAATTATGCATATATCTTTACTTAACTGATGCAAATCTGATAAATTAAATTCATTAACAAAACTGTAAATTTTAAAGGAATTTTTTTGCATAATAGTATTAATAACTTAGCTCTAATAAACGACCAGATAAAGTCAAAATTTGGTTTAGTAAAAAATTTAAATATTATTGCAGTAAGCAAAACATTCCCAATGTCTGAAATTAATCCGTTAATAGAAAATGGTCAGATACATTTTGGTGAAAATAAAGTTCAGGAGGCTATTGATAAATGGTCTGATATTAAGAAATTAAATAAAAATTTAAAACTTCATATGATAGGTAAACTTCAAACAAATAAAGTAAAGTATGTAGTTCCTCTGTTTGATTATATTCACTCTTTAGATAATATTAAATTAGCTGAAAAAATAGCGTCAGAACAAATAAAAAAAAATCGAAATTTAAAAATTTTTATTCAGGTAAATATAGGAAACGAACCTCAAAAAGCTGGGTTAAATATTAGTGATTTAAAAAATTTTTATGAAAAATGTACTCAAGAATTAAATCTTAATATTATAGGATTGATGTGCCTACCTCCTCAATATGGATTAGCCAAAAATTATTTTAATGAAATGGTAGAGTTGAAAAAAACAATTAATGTTGAAGATTTAAGTATGGGAATGTCAGAGGATTATTTAGAGGCTGTTGCTTGTGGTACTACTTATATAAGAATTGGATCTAAGATATTTGGTGATAGATCTTAAATAATTTTAATCTTAGTTTTTTTATTAATTAGATTTAACAATATCAACATATCCTTTTCTTTAATTGCAACACAACCTTGTGTTTTTTTATAGTTACTTGTTAAGTGTAAGAAAATTGCACTTCCTTTATTTTTTTTTGGTTTTTTGGAGTTATATTCAATTGGAATTAAAAGATCGTATTTTTTATCATTTCTATAAAGTTTTTCGTGTCTAACATTAATATTTGTCTTTATAGGCTTGTTATAAAATTTGCTTTTTACATCATCACACCAACCAAAATTTTTTATTATTTCTATTTTTTTAAGTTTGGTTGATAATTTGGGAAGTCTATCTTTTCTATAATATAATGGGCCTAATGCATAAAGACCTTTGGGTGTTTTATTGTCACCTTCAATTTTTTTTGAAGTTTTTCCGTTTTTTCCTATTGAACATTTAAATTTAAATTCATCATATAAAAGTGTATCTTTCTCTATAATTATAATTTGCATATAAACATTATGATTAATAAAACTCTATTTGTATATAATTCACTAAATTTATTTAAGATACTACATGAAATTAAAGAAAATCTTTATTTTGAAATCAAACATATTGATCAAAAAGATTATAAAAAAGTAAATTTTGAGCAATATGAAAATTATCTAATTATATCTACTAATTCTAATGAAAAAATTCAAAATTGTATAATAATTAACAATCTTCCAAAGAAAATTACTAAAATAGTAGAAATAATTAATTTAAGTTTTTTAAAAATAAAATTTAAAAATCAATCCAAGCACAAAATTGGAAAATATACTTTAGATTTAAATTCCAGAAAGATTTATTTTGAAGATAAAAGCTTAAATTTAACTGAAAAAGAAAGCGATTTAATTCTATTTATAAATTCTCTCAAAAGAGCAGATCTTAAGAAAATCCAAAAAACTGTTTGGGGTCATTCTAATGATTTAGAAACACATACGGTAGAAACACATATTTATAGGCTTAGAAAAAAAATGATTAAAACTTTTGAAGATCATAATTTTATTAAACATGATCAAGATGGTTATTTTATAAATTAAATTCTAGCACCAATTTTTTGGATAATTTTAGATGATAATTCTGTACCTTTAATTAAGCACTCTTTTATTGATAAATTATTGATGATTCCATGGAGATATCCAGCAGCAAATAGGTCACCTGCGCCAGTTAAATCTTTAATATTAAGATTTTTTTGAGCTTCACACTCAATAAGTTCATTGTTTAGTATTGATAAAGCACCTTTATCACCTCTTGTAATAATAACATTTTTTTTAATTTGTTTTGAAAAAGTTACTATTTCTTCAAAAGAGTTAGCATCAATTAATGATGTAATTTCTTGTTCATTGGCAAAAATGATATCTAGTTTATTTTTAGCTAATTCTAAAAAATGCTCTTTGTGTCTTTCAACACAAAATAAATCAGATAATGACATCGCAACTTTATTTGAATATGTTATTGCTTTATCAAAAGCTTTTTTGGGTTCTCCTTCATCCCATAAATAACCTTCTAAAAAAGTTATTTCACTATTTTTAATAATTGACTCATCCATATCTTGATCATTTATTTTGCCAGCTGTGCCTAAATATGTACACATTGTTCGCTCTGAATCTGGTGTGATTAAAATCAAACAACTTCCGGTAGGAATAGGTTCTTTTTTTTTATTATATAAATAATTAACTTTTTCTTTTTTAAGTCCATCTTCATATTTTTGACCTAAATTATCGTCACTAACTTTACCAATAAAACCAACATTATTGCCTAATTGAGACAATCCAACTATAGAATTAGCAACTGAGCCCCCTGATACAGTTTCTTCAATATTTGATAAAGATAAAAGAGTTTTAAACTCATCCTTATCTATTAGCTTCATAGTACTTTTTGTTAATGAATTTTTGACTAAAAAATCATCATCTACTTTACACAGAACATCTACAATTGCATTTCCAATTCCTAAAATTTTCATATTATGCTTTTTTCGTTATTATAGGTTTTTTTCGATTAGGATAACAAGTGTTACAAATTTTACAAGTTAAACCATAACATTCTCTTGCTTTACAAAATTCTCTTCCATAAAAAATAATTTGAAGATGAAGTTTGGACCAAGTATTTTTTGGGAATATTCTCTTTAAATCTTTTTCTGTTTGAACAACATTTTTACCACTTGTTAGTCCCCATCTCTGTGCCAATCTATGTATATGAGTATCAACAGCAAATGCTGAGAAACCAAAACCTTGAGACATTACAACGCTAGCAGTTTTATGCCCAACTCCCGGTAATTCTTCAAGTTCCTCAAACGTTTTTGGTACTCTACCATTATGTTTTTCTAAAAGTTGCTTAGACATTAAATAAATACTTTTTGCCTTAATTCTAAAAATACCAATTTTCTTTATTAAATTCTCTATTTTTTTCCTTCCTAGTTTTACAAAATGTTCAGGTTTATTATATTTTGGATATATATTTTTTGTTACATTGTTTACATTTAAATCCGTACATTGTGCAGATAGAAGAACAGAAACCAAAAGTGTAAATATATTTCTATGTTTTAGAGGAGTTGGTGTAGTAGGGTAAATTTTATTTAAAATTTTTAATATTTTTTTTGATTTTTCTTTTTCATTCATTATGAGAAGTTCAATAAATCCCTCATAGAATAAAGACCAGGTTTCTTTTTCATTAGCCATTTTGCTGCTGTTAAGGCACCATCTGAATAAAGTGTTCTATCAAAAGCCTCATGGTTTAGGGTAATTATCTCTTTTCCACTTGAAAATTTAACCTCATGTTCTCCAATAATCTCACCTTTTCTTAAAGAGTTAAAATTAATTTTTTTTTCATAAGGAAAGTTTTTTTTATTTAGAAATTTTTTTCCTATTAAATTGAAGAGATCTTTATTTTTTCCATCGGCAATACCTTTCCCCAGCATTAATGCAGTACCAGATGGATAATCTTTTTTATGTTTGTGGTGAATTTCAAATATTTTACTTAAATAATTGTCACCTAGAGATTTTGAAGCTATTTCAGTTAAATACATTAGTAAGTTAACTCCAAGACTCATATTTCCAGCTTTTAATATCGGTATTTTTTTTGAATAGTTTTTTATTATCTTCTCTTCTTTTGAAGAAAAACCAGTTGTTCCAATTACTACTTTTTTTTTAAGTTTTG
>Ga0209360_1001723_pt1 | contig 14097 bp, 17 predicted proteins | sample SaaInlV_130m_DNA_3_FD_184651 | JGI IMG/M metagenome (GOLD analysis project Ga0209360, IMG submission 184651) | Marine microbial communities from expanding oxygen minimum zones in the Saanich Inlet - SI037_S3LV_130m_DNA (SPAdes) (version 2) | ecosystem: Environmental > Aquatic > Marine >... | reverse complement strand
ATTATAAAAAAACTATCTAAATTAAAATCAAATACAGTAATCCTTTAATTAATGGCTAAAAAGATTGTTTTTATGGGTACGCCAATGTTTGCTGTTCCTATTTTAAAATCATTGTATCAAAATGGATATCCAATATCAGATGTGTATACACAACCTCCTAAAAAATCACAAAGAGGACAAAAAATAAATAAATCACCAATTCAAGGAATCGCTGAAACTCTAAATTTAAAATTTAGAACTCCAAAATATTTAAAAGATAATGATGAGGAATATAACTATTTTAAAAGTTTGGATGCTGATCTCGCAATAGTTGTTGCTTATGGCCAAATTATTCCAAAAGAATTTTTAAGTTTAACTAAAAAAGGATTTATTAATATTCACGCATCTTTGTTACCAAAATGGAGAGGTGCAGCACCCATACAAAGGTCTATAATGAACCTTGACAAAGAAACAGGAGTAAGTGTTATGAAAATAGCTGAACAACTTGATACAGGTCCAGTATGTAATACTTATAAAATAAATTTAGAAAATAATTTAAATGCAAGTGATGTTTCTGATAAATTATCTTTAATAGCAGCTGAAAAATTATTAGATAATATTGATGATATTCTGGAAGATAAAGCAAAATTTATTGATCAAGATCATTCAAAAGCGACATATGCTTTTAAAATTCAAAAAGCTGAGGGTGAAATCAATTGGAATGATGAAGCAAAAAACATTATTGGAAAAATAAATGGTCTATATCCTGTGCCAGGTGCTTTCTTTATATACAAAGGCGAAAGATATAAAATTTTAAAAGCAGAAATTGGCAATGGGATTGGAAGGCCAGGAGAAATTGTTTCTGATTATTTAGAGATTGTTTGTGGTGACAAGCAAACAATAAAGATTCAAGAGATCCAAAGACAAGGAAAAAGGCCACAAAATATCGGTGAATTTATGCTTGGTTCACAAATTAAAAAGGGTGCTGTAATCTAAGTGATCAGGTATCAAATACTTATTGAATACGTTGGTACTGATTTTAGGGGATGGCAAATTCAAAAAAAAGGCTCAACTATTCAAGGTCTTATTCAAGAAAATCTCTCAAAACTTTTAAAAGAAAAAATAATTTTAAATGGCTCGGGTAGAACTGATACTGGCGTTCATGCAATTGAACAGTCAGGTCATTTTGATAGCAAAAAGGAGATTCTAGACTTAACAAAGTTTTTAAAATCAATTAATCATTTTACAAATGATCAGGGTGTTGCAATAAAAAAAATTAGAAAAAGAAGTAGTAAATTCCATTCAAGATTTTCTGCAAAACAGAGGATTTATAAATACATAATTTTTAATCAATTAAGTGCTCCTGTAATTGAGAAAAAAAGAGGATGGCATGTAAGAAAACCATTGGACTTAGATTTAATTAAAAAAGGAGCTAAGAAATTAATTGGAACTCACGATTTTTCTACTTTTAGATCTTCAAGTTGTCATGCAAAAAGTCCTATTAGAACAATTAAATCGGTAAAAGTTAAATCATCAAAAAACAAAATAGAAATAGAATTTAGATCGCAATCTTTTTTACAACAACAAGTTAGATCGATGGTTGGTTGTTTGAAATATTTAGGTGAAAATAAATGGGATTTGAAAAAATTTAATAAAGTTTTTAAATCTAAAAAAAGGGTTTTTTGTGCTCCACCCGCACCCCCAGAGGGACTTTTTTTAACGAGAATTATTTATTAATCTACTCTTATTACTCATAGCAAATTTTTTATTAATTCGCCATCTTGATTCTGATCGTACTATATAACCACAACAATTTTTAGATTTACACTTACATAGGAATTGTTTGTAGTTTTCATCAAAGCCAAATCCATAATCACAAGTAAACTCTTCTCCCTTTTTTATATCCTTAATTGCTTTAACCCAAATCTTAAGACCTTTACCGTCATAATCGCAATTATTATTACACGAATGATTAATTAAACCTGCTGTATTCCATGAAAAGTCTCCATCTAGATCGTATCTCTTATTAATAGTAAATAAATAAATTGGCTTACCATTGTCATATTTATCTGACTCCTCAGTTTGTTTTTTTGTAATTAGTTTTCCAACATAATCAATTATTTTAGTTCCTTCTTTGATATCTCTTGTTGCGTATAGACCTCTACCTTTTTTATCGATGTTGGACTTTTTAATTCTATAAAGTTTCATACAAGTTTTTTAGAGTTTATATTTTAATTATCAATTAAATTCTATCAGTGCATCCACATGTCTTTTAGAGCTATCTTGAAGAGCTTTAAGATCATAGCCTCCTTCAAGAATTGAAACTACATTTCCATTACATATAGATTTAGAAATTTCCAATGTTCTTTTTGTTAATTGATAAAAATCTTCCGAGCCAAGTTTTAATTGGGCTAAAGGATCATCAATGTGAGCGTCAAAACCTGCAGAAAATAATAGAAATTCAGGTCTAAATTCTTTTAATTTTTTTAAAACATTTTCATATGCATTTAAATATTCCTCAGCAGTGGTGCCAGCTTCAAGTGGAACATTTAAAACATTGTTAAATTTACCTTTTTCTTTTTCTGAGCCAGATCCAGGATAGTAAGGATATTGATGTGTTGAAATGTATAACACTTTTTCATTATCATAAAAAATGTTCTGTGTTCCATTTCCATGATGAACATCAAAATCTATAATTGCAACTTTACTATAATTATATTTTTTAATTAGATAGTTAGCACCAACAGCAACATTATTGTAAATACAAAATCCCATTGCTTTATCTTTTTCTGCATGATGTCCTGGTGGTCTTACAGCGCAAAACGCATTTTTAAATTCTTTTTGTTGAACGCCATCTATAGCAGAAATTATTGATCCAACGGCATCTCTAGTAGCATCTTTGCTTCCAGGTGAAACAACTGTGTCTCCGTCAAGAAAAGCCAAACCATTTTCTGGAAATGATTTATTTACGAGATCAATGTATTTAGAAGAATGTGTATTAATTAATAAAGATTGATCAAATTTAGCTGGTTTTTTCCAAATTAATTTTTTGTTATCAATTTTTTTAAAATTATCAATAACAGCTGTTACTCTATCAATTTTTTCTGGATGTCCTTCCCCTGTATTATGATTTTGATAAGTATCAGAGGTAACTAGACCAGTTTTCACTTAAAATAATTTTGTAAAATATTTGAATAAATCAATGTAAGTTTTTTTAAATCAGACAATGAAACAGCTTCATCTACTTTATGCATTGTTTTACCAACTAGACCAAATTCTAAACATGGAGCTATTTTTCTAATAAATCGCGCATCAGAAGTACCGCCAGTTGTTGATAATTGAGGTTTAATTTTTGTAATTTTTTCTATGATATCTCTAATCATAAAAGTTGTTTTATTTGGTTTTGTAAGAAATGCTTCTCCAGAAACACTATAATCAATTTTATATTTTGATTTATTTTTATTACTAATTTTTTTTATAATTCTATCAATTTTCTTTTTAATAGAACTTGAAGTATGCTTGTTATTAAATCGAATATTAAATTTAGCGTTAGCTAGGCCAGGAATTATATTATCTGCAAAATTATCAATATTTATCTTAGTAATCTCAAGATTTGTAGGTTGAAAATCCTTTGTACCATTATCAAATTTAATTTCTTTCAATTCCTTTAAAATTTGCACCAATGCTGTTGATGGATTATTTGCCCTTTGAGGATAAGCTACATGACCCTGAGCACCTATAATTGTAAGTCTACCAGTCATACTTCCTCTTCGTCCTATTTTAACCATTTCACCTAATTTATTAGGATTGGTAGGTTCACCTACTAAACAAAAATCTATTTTTTCTTTTTTCTTTCTTAAGTAATCGACTACTTTTTTAGTTCCATTAATTGCAACACCTTCTTCATCTCCTGTAATTAAAAAACTAATAGAGCCGTTAAATTTTCTTTTATTTGAAACGAAACTACTGACTGCAGAAACAAATGCAGCAATCGAGCTTTTCATATCGTTAGCACCTCTTCCAATTAAGTATCCTTTTTTGATAGAAGGTTTAAATGGGTTTACTGTCCAATCTTTCAAATTTCCTGGAGGGACCACATCTAAGTGACCTGCATAACAAAAATTTGGACCTTTATTACCAAGTCTTGCGTAAAGATTTTTTACTGGTTTGTTATTCTTCTCTTTAAACTCTAAAATTTTAGTTTTAAAACCAAGCGTTTTAAGCTTTTTTTCTAAGAACTTCATTATACCAGCATCAATAGGTGTTACGGTTGGAAATTTAATTAGCTCCTTAGCTAATTGAAGTTCATTAATTGAAGCCATAAATCTATTCTCTTAAAAGATCGTTAACAGAAGTTTTAGACCTTGTTTTTTCATCAACCTGTTTAATGATAACTGCACAATAAAGCGATGGAGCAGAGGCATTATTTTTATCTGGTAATGATCCAGGTACTACCACAGAGTAAGGAGGAATTTTTCCATAAGTTATCTCTCCAGTTTTTCTGTTTACTATTTTAGTAGATTGTCCAATATACATTCCCATACTTAAAACTGATCCTTCTCCAACAATGACACCTTCGACAACTTCTGACATTGCTCCTATAAAACAATTATCTTCAATAATAGTTGGTAATGCTTGGGCAGGTTCTAATACTCCACCGATTCCACTTCCTGCAGAGATATGACAATTCTTTCCAATTTGGCAACAACTACCTGCACGACTGAAGGTATCCATCATAGTTCCCTCGTCGATATAAGCTCCAATATTAACGTAGCATGGCATTAGTACTGCATTTTTACCAACAAAAGATCCTTTTCTTACAGGAGAGTTTGGTACCATTCTAAATCCAGCTTTCTCATGATCTTCTTTTGTCCAACCAGCTGTCTTACCTTTTAATAAATGTGCTTTGTCATACCAGCTACTATAAGGTCCATTTAAATTTTCCATTGGGTAAATTCTAAAGCTTAGCATAATAGCTTTTTTAATATGTTGATGAGTAACCCATTCCCCATTAATTTTTTCTGCAACTCTAACTTTACCACTATCTAAATCAGCAATCATTTGATTGATTGCATCTTTCAAATTTTGCTCAGAGTCTTGGTTTACATTATCTCTATTTTCCCACGCATCATTTATTATTTTTTCAATATCACTCATATTTTTTATTCAGATAGTTAATTTAGTTGTTCTTTAATATATTAATTTCTTGAAGAAAAGAAGGCAAGTTCTTAATCTTATAATCTATATATGGTTTGTCAGAGTCTTTTTTGGCAAAGGTCTCGTCATTTTCTAACCAGCAAGTTTTCATTCCTAAGTTTTTAGCCTGTTCTAAATTGTGAGCAATATCTTCAATTAAAATTGATTGATTCGGATCTAAATCAAATTTTTTTATCAATTTTTGATATGGATCTAAGTGTGGTTTTGGAACATAATTTGCATCTGTAATATCAAAGGCACCATCAAATAATCCATCAATACCAAGTTGTTTTGTAACGTTTTCAACATGTGCATGTGATCCATTGGTAAAAATAATCTTCTTTTCTTTTATCTTAATAAGCTCTTCTCTTAAAATTTTGTCTTTGGGCAACCAACTAATATCAATATCATGAACAAATTCTAAAAATTCTTGTGGATTTATATTGTCATGGTTCATTAAACCAGAGAGCGTTGTTCCATATTCATAAAAATATTTTTTTTGAATTTCTTTAGCTTTTACAAGATCAACATTAAATTTTTTTGAGATGAAAGAAGACATCTTTTTGTCTACTTCAGAAAAAACCTGAGTTTGACCACTATAAAGAGTATTATCAAGGTCAAATATCCAATATTTTATATCGACTAAATCTTTCATTGTCTAATTAGGGTTCCAGATCCTTTGTCAGATAATAATTCAAAAAGTATAGAGTGGTTTTTTCTACCATCAATGATTACGACACCTTTTACTCCATTACTAGCAACGTCTAAACAATTGTTGATTTTAGGTATCATGCCTCCAGTAATTGTTTCATTTTCAATTAACTCTTTGATTGAAGTCGAATTAATTTCAGGAATTAGTTTTTGATTATTATCTAAAACACCTTCAACATCACTCATAATAATTAGTCTTCTTGCCTCAATTTTTTTTGCAATTGAGCCAGCAGCTGTATCAGCGTTTATATTATAAGTTTGCTTATTTTCATCTTGGCCTAATGGGGCAATTACTGGTACTTTTTTATCATTAACGATTTTATCAATAATAGTTCTATCAATCTTAGTAGGTGCTCCAACGAACCCTAATTCTTCATTTTCTTTTATTACAGTAATTAAATTGTTGTCTTTAGAGTTAACAGTTTCACTGTTACAAGATTGTTTTTTTAAAGCTTCAACTATCTCTTGATTAAATTCTATTAAAACTTGTTCAACTATTTTAATAGTTTCTTTTCCTGTAATCCGAAGTCCTTTTATAAATTCACTATTAATTCCTAATTCATTTAATTTGTTACTTATTCTTTTACCTCCACCATGAACAATTATAGGAATGAAACCTAATTTACTTAATGTTGTAATATCTTTTATAAAAATATCGAATAAGTTTTGATCAACTAGGACACTTCCACCACATTTAATAACAATGTATTCATCATTATATTTTTCTAAATATTTTTTTACTTCATCAATTGAGGGGCCATCAGATGGTAGGATCTTTTTTAACTCTTCTTCTTTGACTTCCAACATTAAGTGGTTGTTTTAATAGTAGTTCTTTTCATAATGAACACTTGTTGAGCCATTGTTAAAATATTATTAACAGTCCAGTAAATTACTAATCCTGCAGGGAATGGTGCCAGTATTACTGTTAGGAAAAGTGGAAAGAACATAAATATTTTTGCCTGCATAGGATCTGTCGGAGCAGGATTAAGTTTTTGTTGAATAAACATTGATACACCCATTGCAATAGGCCAAGCACCAATCATTAAAAATGAGGGAACATCATAAGGTAATAAACCAAATAAATTGAAGAGTGATGTAGGATCTCTTTCTGACAAATCTTGTATCCATCCAAAAAATGGCATTTGTCTCATTTCAATTGTTACAAACAACACTTTGTATAATGCAAAAAATACTGGAATTTGAACTAGTATAGGTAAACATCCGGACATAGGGTTAACTTTCTCTTTCTTATAAAGAGCCATCATTTCTTGCTGTAATTTCATTTTATCTTCTTTATGAAGATCTTTAAGTCTAGCCATTTCAGGCTGAAGAGCTTTCATTTTTGCCATACTTTTAAATGAGAAGTTTGCAAGTGGAAAGAATGCTAGTCTTATACAAAATGTAATTGCTATAATTGCAAGACCATAATTTCCTAATAATTTAAAAAAGTAATCTATGCCATGGAATAAAGGTTTTGTAATAAAATACATAATCCCCCAATCAATTGCCAAATCAAATTTATCAATATTCAATGACTCTGCGTATCCATCAATTACATCTACTCTCTTAGCAGCTACTATTACTTGCAATTTATCTTCGATACTCGAGTTTCCTTTTAATTCTAGAGGCTCTGTTCCCACAAAGTTTGCTCTAAATTTATCTTTGTAGTCAAATGTAGTTTTAAATTCCTTACCTTTTGGAGGTATCAATGAAGTGATCCAAAATTTATCAGAAATTCCAAGCCATCCTTTTTGCGAAGTTCTTGAAAACTTTTCTTCTTGAATGTCATCATAATCTTCTTCAATTAATTCTTCATCTAATGTTGCTATTAAACCTTCATGAAGAATGTAAAAATTGGAAATATCTGGAATTTCTTTTCTGATAATTTGACCATAAGTGTAAAAATCAAACTCTTTTTTTGTTGGATTTATTACTTTCTGTTTAATTGTGAATAAAAATTTGTTATCTAAATTTATCTCTTTCTCAAAAGTAATTCCCTGATCGTTAGTCCAAGATAATCTAACTGGGGATTGATTAGTTAGTTTATTGTTTCCTGATACAGACCAAACCGAATTAGAATTTGGAATATCAATATTTTTATCAGAAGTTATAAAACCACTCTCTATAAAATATCCATCTTTAGTATTTCTTGGTGTTAAAAGAGTAACTTTCTCATCACTATTTAAAGCTACATTATATTCTTTAAAGGTTAAGTCATCGATTGCAGCACCCTTTAAAGAAATCGAACCAACTATATTTTGATTTTCAAATTGAATTCTTTTATTTTGGTTTAAAGCCTCTTCTCTTGTAATTTCAGTTATAGTCTCTTTTTGATCCAAACTAGGCGCATCTGAATTTTGTTCAGTTTTATTTTTTTCAGCTAAGTTCTCTTTTGTAATTGGGGGAGGCGCAAAAAATAAGCTATATAAAATAATAACTGCAGCAGACAAAGAAATAGCTGCAATGACGTTTTTAGTATCCATTATTTTTTAACTTTCATTTCTTTTTTAACTGGATCGAAACCATCTCCACCTCCTAAAAACTTTATAGGATGGCACGACAAAATTCTTTTTAAGCTCATAAAACTACCTTTAGCTAAACCAAATTCTTTTAGAGCCTCTATGCTATATTCTGAACAAGTTGGTAAATATCTGCAGGATTGACCAAGTAATGGACTAATAAGGAATTTATAACCTTTAATAAATTTAATTAAAATAATTGTAAAGATGTTCATTATTTAATTTTTTCTAAATCCTGAAATAGAGTTTCTTTTATATTTTTGTACTCATTGTTTAACATAGTTGACTTAGCAATAACAAGATATGAATAGTTAAATTTTAATGTTACTTTTTTAACTGCCTCATTAACAATATTTCTTAATCTACGTTTAATTTTATTTCTTTTTACCGCATTCCCAATTTTCTTTTTAGTCACAAAACTAATATTAAGTTTACGGTCATCTTTGTCAGTTAGTTGACCAAAAAAAATTGTAACATATTTGTTAGAAATCTTTTTCTGCTTAAGTAGATTTTTGAATTCTTCGTTTTTTGAAAGAGCAAGTATTTTGCTTTTCATTTATCTAGACTGATACAGTTAATGATTTTCTTCCTCTAGCTCTTCTTCTAGCTAAAAGTTTTTGTCCACCTTTAGTTTTCATTTTTGACCTAAAGCCATGTTTTCTAGCTCTTTTAACGTTAGATGGTTGATATGTTCGCTTCATAATGTGATTAAAATTTATTAATTTTTCGCTCTTTATAGTAATTAAATATATAAATAGCAAATAGAAGATTTTAAAATTAGCATTGTATTTAATGGAAAAAGCTAAAAAAATTAAATTATTTGTAGGATTATTTTATCTTACGGCTATTTGTTTATTTTTATATTTTTTCTTTTCAAAATTTACCTTTCAAGAGATCACCAGTTATGAGTTTATAAAAAATAACAGGGATTATTTTTTTGAATTAAAAAAATCCAATCTGATTTTATCTGCAAGTTTGTTTGTTTTATTTTGTATAATTTGGACTTTAGCTGGTGGTTTTGGTAGCCCAATTATTTTATTCGCAGGATTTGTGTTTGGAAATTGGTTTGGAACTTTACTTTTAATCACTGGAATGACTATTGGTGCAACAGGTCTTTATATTTTTGCAAATTATTTTTTAAAAGATTTAATAAGACAAAAATTTTTAAATAAGTTTAAAAATCTTGAATTTAAATTCAAAAAATCAGAATTTTTATATTTATTAATTTATAGATTTGTTGGAGGTATTCCGTTTGCAATTTCAAATATTTTACCTTGTATTTTTAATGTTAAAACTTCTAATTTTTTTTGGGCAACTTTAATTGGAATGATTCCTCAGCTATTTATTGTAACTTCAATTGCAAGTGGATTGGAAAAGATTATTGATCAGAATCTTGAGCCGCCAGGCATAATGGATGTGATCACTACTCCAAATATTTATGTTCCACTAATAATATTTTTAGGATTAGTGGTTGTTACAATTTTTGTTAGAAAAATATTTTATAAGAATAATTAAATTTGGTGCTCCCACCCTGTACTGACCAGGAAATTAGTCATTACCAATGACTTGATATACCATTTATCTATAGGAGCTTATTAACAAAATAATATTTATTGATAATAAAGCATTTTTTTCAAAATATTGCCTTAATTTTTTGGTTATTATGCTTTATATCTACGTGAGGAAAATTTTATGGGAATTCATTACGATTATAAATCTACTAAAGGTAATAAGCTTATGGAGAAGCAAGCTAAAAGAGAGAAGAAGCTTGCAGAAAAAAAAGCTAAACGTTTAGCGAAAGAAGGCCCAAAAGAAGAGGAAGTTAAACCTGAAACTTTGGATGCTTCAAAGCCAATTACATTAGACTTTCTTACTAATCCAGATAAAGAATGAATTCCAAAGAAAAAAATGAGCGTTTAAGCTTAGCGTTAAGAAAAAATTTAAAAAAACGAAAACTTTTTCAAAAAAAAACTAAGAAGAAAACTAAATAATGTCAGTTCTTTCAGATAAGTGGATTAGAAAAATGTCTAAAGAAGAAGACATGATTTCTCCTTTTGAAGAAAAACAAGTCAGAGGAGACAGCATCTCTTATGGGTTATCATCATTTGGTTATGATGCTCGAGTTTCTGATGAATTTAAAATTTTTACCAATGTGAACTCAGAAATAGTCGATCCTAAAAATTTTAAACCAACAAACTTTGTTACAAAAAATGTATCAGAATGTATTATTCCACCAAATTCATTTGTCTTAGCAAGAACAGTTGAAAAATTTAAAATTCCAGATGATGTATTAGTTATTTGTCTTGGTAAATCTACTTATGCAAGATGTGGAATTATTGTGAATGTTACGCCTCTAGAACCAGGTTGGGAAGGGTATGTAACACTTGAATTTTCGAACACCACACCTCTTCCTGCTAAAATATATGCAAATGAAGGTGTTGCTCAATTTATATTTTTAAAGGGAAATGAAAAACCAGAAGTAACATACGCTGATCGTAATGGAAAGTATATGGGTCAAACTGGGGTAACGTTACCTAAAGTTTAGTTATGCAAAAACTAGAAGTCTTTGGTGCTAATAAGCTCAAAGGACAAATAAAAATATCAGGCTCAAAAAATGCATCCTTACCAATTTTAGCTGCAACTTTACTTTCAAAAAAAAAAATTTACTTAAAAAATTTACCAAGGGTAAAAGACATTGAAACGATGGTTAGTTTGTTGCAATCCTTAGGATCTAAAATTAAATTTAATCAGAATAACTTAGTCATTGATAATATAAAACAAAACAAAAGTTTTGCACCTTACAGTTTAGTTAAAACTATGAGAGCAGGAATTTTAGTGCTTGGACCTTTATTAGCAAAATTTGGTAAGGCAAAAGTATCTTTACCAGGAGGTTGTGCGATTGGTACTAGACCTGTTGATGTACATTTAAATGCTTTATCAAAGTTAGGAGTTAAATATAAAATTGTCCAAGGGTATGTCCATGCTATTGCAGCAAAAGGATTAATTGGGAGTAAAATAAGATTTTCTAAAATATCAGTTGGTGCTACTGAAAATTTAATAATTGCAGCGAGTTTTGCTAAAGGAACAACAGTTTTAAGTAACTGTGCAATTGAACCAGAAATAAAAGATTTAGTTAATTTTTTAAAAAATATGGGATGTAATATTAAATGGACTAGCAAACGCTCAGTAAAAATTGAAGGAGTATCAGAGGTAAAAGAAATTACATATTCGGTTATGTTTGATAGAATTGAAGCTGGAACTTATTTAGTTGCAGCTGCTGTAACAGCAGGAAATTTAAAGATAAAAAATGTTGTCCCAAAAATAATCCAAACAGAAATTAATACTTTAAAAAAAATAGGTGCAAAAATTAATGTTAAGAAAAATGAAGTTCACATTATTGGTAATAAAAATATTAAAAGTATGAATATCAAAACAGCACCGTATCCTGGTTTCCCAACTGATTTGCAGGCTCAAATAATGGTATTGCTGTGTAAAGCTAACAAACAATCTGTGATTAAAGAAGATATCTTTGAAAATAGGTTTATGCACGTTGCTGAATTGAATCGAATGGGTGCTAAAATTTCTACTAATGGTAATACTGCTAAAGTTACTGGTAACATTAATTTTGCGGCAGCTGAATTGATGGCAACAGACCTAAGAGCTTCTGTTTCATTAATTTTAGCAGCCTTAACAGCAAAAGGAAAATCAGTGATTAATAGAATTTATCATCTTGACCGTGGATATGAAAATATAGAAAAGAAACTAAAAAAAGTTGGAGCAAAAATTAGAAGAGTTAATTAATGGATAAGAAATATTTAGCAAAAATTATAGCTTCGGATAATGAAGGTTTACAAATGATTTCAGCATGTACCGCTGGAGCAAAAGTTAAAGTTTTAGATATAAAATACCTAGCAGAAAATAAAGTTTTCTTGATATCGGTTGAGAGAACCAAAATTGAAACTGATCAGGAAGATAAGAAAATTAACAGCATTTGCAGGTTTGATTGTGTAGATAAAGTTAAATCTAAAAATATAGATCAAAAAAATGAAGATTTAGTTTTAGAATTAATTGCAATAGATTATCTAAAAAATAAAGATGATTATGAGATTAATTTAATTTTCAACAATAATGCTCACATTGCTTTGACTACAGAAACAATTGAAGTAAGACTGGAAGATCAAAACGAAATTAAAGATTAATGAAAATATTAAACAGTAATAGTAAAAATTTTGATAAAAACTTAGATAGTTTACTTTTACAAAGAAAGAGAAAAGTACAATCTAATTCAGTTTCAGTTTCAAGTATTATTAAAGATGTTAGGAAAAATGGAGACAAAGCTATAGTAAAATATGAAAAAAAATTTAATCAAAACACTGTAATTATTCCTTCTCAAAAACAGATTTCTAATTCAATAAAATCACTTGATAAAAAAGTGAAGCAAGCAATTGATATTGCCTATAATAGAATTTACAAATTTCATTCACTTCAAAAATTTAAGAATATCTCTTACGTAGATAAGTATAAAAATAAACTTGAGTATAAATATATCCCCCTAGAGTCTGTTGCAATTTATGTGCCTGGTTCAACAGCTTCATATCCATCAAGTGTATTAATGAATGCAATTCCAGCAATTGTTGCAGGAGTTAAAAGAGTTGTGATGATTAATCCAGGATTTAAAGGAAAACAAAATGCAGCAGTATTATATGCGGCACGTAAATGTAAAATTAAAGAAATTTATTCAATAGGTGGACCTTCTGCAATTGCCGCAGCAGCTTATGGAACAAAGAAGATTAATAAAGTTAATAAAATAGTAGGCCCTGGTAATGCTTATGTAGCAGCTGCTAAAAAAGAGGTTTTTGGTGATGTTGGAATTGAGGGAATGACTGCAGGCCCTTCAGAAGTCACTATTGTTTGTGATAAATTTTCAAATCCAGAATGGGTTGCAAGCGATTTAATCGGACAAGCAGAACATGACAATCTTGCTCAATGTATATTAGTTTCGAAAGACAAATCCTTAATTGATAAAGTTAAAAATGAAATCTCCAAACAATTAAAGGAAATACCAAGATCTTCTATTGCAAGACAAAGCTTATCAAGCAATGGAATTTTAATGCATATTAGTTCTGATAAGAAAATAATTGATGTGATCAATAAAATAGCACCTGAACATTTAGAACTAAATATTAAAAATTATAATTCTTTTGTGCCTAAAATTAAAAACTCAGGATCTATTTGTCTTGGAAAATACGCTGTAATGGCAATGACAGACTATAATGTTGGTTCAAATCACATATTGCCAACTAATGGTTCAGCAAAATATTCAAGTGGAGTAAGTGTTAATGAATTTTATAAACGGATTTCTTATATAAACTTATCTAAAAAGGGTATTGAAAGTCTTGGTCCTTCAGTTATAACACTTGCAAATTATGAGGGATTAGCAGGACATGCTCAATCTGTTAAAAAAAGAATTAGGAGAAAATAAAATTGTCTAAACAAGATTTGCTTGAATTTAAAGGAAAGGTCATGGACCTACTTCCAAATGCAATGTTTAGAGTTAAGCTGGAGAATGGGCATACGGTTACCGCTCATACTGCTGGCAAGTTGAGAAAAAATAGAATTAGAGTATTGCAAGGCGATAACGTGACAGTTGAGATGACACCTTACGACCTTACAAAAGGCAGAATAATCTTTA
>Ga0209360_1001719_pt1 | contig 14119 bp, 24 predicted proteins | sample SaaInlV_130m_DNA_3_FD_184651 | JGI IMG/M metagenome (GOLD analysis project Ga0209360, IMG submission 184651) | Marine microbial communities from expanding oxygen minimum zones in the Saanich Inlet - SI037_S3LV_130m_DNA (SPAdes) (version 2) | ecosystem: Environmental > Aquatic > Marine >... | reverse complement strand
TTACAGTCAAAATATAGGGTTTAGGATCTGGCTTATCAGGGTCAACTGCCTTAATTATAAGATGAACATCTGGAAGAATTCCTTTTTGGTCACATGCATCTAATGCATTTTCAACAAATTCACGTACAGCAGTGTATAATGAACGTGTGGGATTACTAAATCCAGCTAAATCACGATTACTGTAAAAAAACTCACTAGGAGATATTTGATTAAATTTTTCTTTAATAGAAGACATCTTGATCTTCCCATAATTGCATTTTTTCTTGTTTTGTTCTTCTGTTTGCAGCTTCTAATTTATCATAAACGGCACCATGCATACCTCCACTAGAAATAGCAGATATGGCATCAACAACTAATCTTAATTTAGTTGAATCCCCAATAATTGAAACGGTTCTTCCATAAACTGAAATATGTGTATTTGTAAGATTTTCCATATTTTTTCTTGCTCTACCTCCCTCTCCAATGATCCTTCCTTTTATCCTTTCAACATTTGCATTAGATTTTCCAGCAAATTCTCTAAGATCAATTACATGTAATGCATTGTCACCATCTAACAGAGTCATTGCATTTTCAGGGGAAAATCCTCGTCCAATTGCACTAACAATTTCCATTGCTTTGAATGGTTGCATTTTTTCAACATCGCCAATAGATTTTATAAAAACTTCTCCATTGTCACCATCAATATCAATTGAAACATAACAGGATTTTTCAATAGAAGATTTTACATTACCAGATTTTCCAATTAAAGCACCAATTCGATCATTAGGGATACGAATTAATTTTTCAAAGCTCATTTACAATATCCTCAAATACATCAACAGAATCTTCAACAACCATTCCTCTTTTCTTAAAGAATCGTGTAATGTTATTAATGTCTCTTTTAAGAAATTCTTTAGAATTTGGATGTCTAAGATCAACTGCAGAACCTAAATCAAATACAACTAATTCATCATCAGTTTTAAAAATATTATATTCTGAAAAATCACCATGAACTAACTCTGCTTTATGATATAGATCTTTGATTAGGGATATTGCTTGTTCATAGTCATTTTGTTCCACATTTGAGGTTAGTAAGGATCTACAAGGTGAACCATTGACGCCTATAAAATCCATGGCAAGTACATTATTTGTGACATAAAGTGGTCGCGGTACAGGAATACCGGCATCATAACATTGAGATAGATTGCGATATTCTTTTTTTGCCCATAAATAGACCAAATTTTTGGTACCTTTTTTGACATGACGGAATCTAGGATCACCTGTAAGATAGGGTTCACGTTTTTTAAAATTAGAAGTACTTACCAAATAAATTTTTAAAGCAACATCAGTATCATCATCAGCAACACCCCAAAAAACAACAGATTCCTTTCCAGCACTTACAGAACCATTAACATATGCAATTACATGATCCGTGATCATTTTATAAAGAGTCATCACCGTCGGTTTGTCTAAAACTTCATTCATTACTTTTCCTTTTTTGAATCCATCTGGAAGTTTTTGTCTTTTAGATTTTGAAATTAATTTATTATCAATTTTAGATTCTAATTTTCTACTAATAATATCAGTCAATAGTTATTATTTTCCACACTAGATAAAAGAGATTGCTTTTCGATTAAAACACTAGAAAAAGTATTAAAATAAAAATTCATTTTAAAAATTAAAAATAATTAAAAATGGAATGTCAGAAATAATTTTAACTCCAGATTCAGAACCAATTCCAAGATCAATAGCTAACGATATAGTTTCTTTACCTACTAAATTGATAATGGATGCAGATTTCAATAAAGATATTGCTTCATCTTTATCAACTAATTGATTACCATAATAATTTTCATTTATGTGAATTTTTAATTCACCATCAACAACATTTTTTCCTATTAATTCAGCGTCACACATATTGAGCATTGTGTTTTTTTGATAATCAGAAATTCGTACTGAATATTGCATTACGCATATTTACCTTTCAAAGTAGATTTTGCACCACATGCTTCACAAATTAAAAATGAAATACGGTTTTCTTTTAGGATTTTGGTATCAGGGCTTTTACATGTTGGACATTCAAGATAGTCTTTAACATAAATTTGAAATAATCGGGTAAAGTCATCAGGAGCCCTACGACCAACAAACATTGCTTTATCACCAAGTCTTTCTGCAGGAACTGCAAATTCTTTTGAAAGGTATTGAAGAACTTTATCAGGATCTCGTCTTAAAACTTTAGGAAATTCAGAAAAATTACGTAGAAATGTTTTTTGTCCTTCCCACATTACATCTACAATAGGGAGTTCAAATCTAGTTGAAGAGTCTTCATTTGAATCACCCAGTTTATCTTCAATGCGCTTAAGTAGGCGCTCATAATCGGTTTTAGCCATTAAAAAAATTGTGCATAGTATTCCCTATATTGTTTTTGAAAAAGAGGAATCAGGGGGACTAATGTTTAGATTATTCTTTTGGCATTGCACCAATACGGAATACATTAGTTCCACAAGTTGGACATGTGCCTTTAACAGCTGGACGTCCATTCTTTAGTTTGACTTCTTTAGGATCTTTGATATCCCTTTTTGCTCTACATTTTACACAATATGCTTGAACCATTATGAAATTTATCAAACTTGGAGGTATTTAGGAAGAGGCTGTGAAGAATATTTCACTATAGACTGGATGTATGTAGTTTTTTTTAAGCAACAAAAAAACTAAAAATCTTAAAAATAGTACAAAATTAATGTATTTTTTAAATAAATATCTATAAAATCATAAAATAAATGTATTATTTTTTAATATTTGTAAAACAAATTATAATTTTTAAAAAAATTATCAATTATAAGCAAGTTAATAATGAAAATAGAAAATGGCATCAAAAAAAGGGATTGCAATTACAGCTATTATTTTAGCAGCAATTACAGGGGCTAGTTTCCTATTATGGGTAGTACCACAGGAAAATGATACAACATTCATAGTAACAGATTATGAGGGATACTTGGATGGAGTAAAAAACATCCATGAAGTTTTACAAGAATCTGTAGATATGGAATACCAAAATCTTCGTGAGGGGAAGATTTCACCAATAGATTACATTACAATTACAGAGGTAACATCATCACAAGTGACTACACAAATTAGTGAATTTATTACTTCAAAACCTTCAGAACAATGGCAAGAAAGTTACATTAGCTACATGGATGGTATGAAAAAATTTAATGAATATATTCTGGAAACTAAAGTTTTAGCGAATCAAATTGAAAATGGAAGTCCAGATGCTGAAATTTTACAAACAGTGGATAGAATTGAATCCATAAAAGCAGAATCCATAGAATATGTTAAAAAATCAAATGAATTAAGACCCTAGGCTCAAGACCGAATTATACTAATCAGAAGTGTTGGAAATCATTAAAAACTAATTGTATGTTATGAATTACAATGTCACAAAGATCTACCAAAGTGCAAAAAGATGTTAGTAAATCAACAGCCAACAAATTGGTAGTAATTTGTGTAGATAGAGACGATGATGTAGGTGAGAAAACAGGTATCACTACACCAGTAATAGGAAGAGACGCATGTATAGAGGCAGCACAAAGATTAGCATTAGAGGATCCAGAAGATGCGGATTCTAATTCAATTTTTGCAGCAATTAAAACATATGAAGATTTAATCAGTAAAGGTTACCAAGTCGAAGTAGCTACTATTACAGGAGTTAAGAATAGAGGAGTTCAAGCAGATGAAAAAATACTACGTGAAGCAAAAATGATATTAGAAAAATTTCAAGCAAATGGAGCAGTCATTGTTTCTGATGGAGAAGACGATGAAAGTGTAATTCCAGTTATTCAAAATGTGTTACCAGTAGTATCAGTACAACGAGTAGTAATGAAAGTAAGTAGGAGTGTTGAGTATTCTTATGCAGTTTTTGGAAAATATCTAAAAATGATTGCTTATGATTCAAAATATTCAAAATTCTTTTTAGGAGTTCCAGGAATTCTTTTGTTAATTGGTGGAATTGGAACGGTTGTTGGATATACCGCAGAAATATTTGCAGTAATGGTAAGTATTTTGGGCGGGGCATTTTTGATCAGAGCATTTGATATTGACAGAGCATGGTCAAGCTGGTCTAAACCGACACCGACAGGTTTTATCAGAATGTTTACAATGGTTACAGGAGTATTGTTGATTCTATCATCAGTACCAGCTGGAATTAGTACAATTGATTCAGGAATAATTGAATCAAATGGAGGAGTAATAGAGAGTTTATCAAATCAAATAGTACTAGGACAATTTGTAGCAGGATCATTACCAATTTTATGGATTGGTTTGGGAGCAATATTTGCGGGCACATTACTAAGTAATTGGATTGGAGGAATTCCAAGACAAATTAGTGATATTTTAAGAATTATTGTTTTAATATCGCTATATCCAATTATTGCACAATTTACTAACATAATGATATTTGATGAGAGTTCATTCACTTTAATTCCACCATTATTAGCAGGGTTAGCAGTTACATTAGTTTCAGCCACAGTTCTCTTTAAAAAATACAGAAAACAAAAAGACCAAGAAATGGTTTCAGATTAATTATCATAAATTAAAAAAAATTTTAAAAAACACTGATATCATCAGATATTCATTAGTTTTCAAAGGAAAATAAAAATGAGTAAAATAAAAGATATAATTTTGCAATTATCAGGATTATACAAAATATACGGGAAAAAACTAGAGACTGAAATTAAAACAGGAGATATCCCCAATCACATTGCATTAATTTTAGATGGAAATAGAAGATGGGCTAAACGACATTTACAAATTAATAAAAAAGGACATTGGCAAGGAGCAGATGCAGTTGAAAATTTGCTTGACTGGTGTGAAGAATTTGACATAAAAATTGTTACATTGTATGCGCTATCAGCAGAAAATTTAGATAGAAAGGATGAAGAATTAGATGACCTTTATGAATTAATTCGAATGAGATTAGAGAAATTATACAATGATCCTAGAATACATAGATGTAAAATGAGAGTTAAAGGAATTGGAAGAATAGAATTATTGCCAGAATCTATCAAAGAAGTGTTAACACGATTAGATAATGTGACAAAAAATTATAACAATCATTTTCTAAATATTGCTCTAGCATATGGAGGTCAGTATGAATTAGTAGATGCAGTAAAAAAAATAGGAGAAAAAATCAAAGGAGGAGAATTAAAAATAGATAATATTACAAAAGAAGAAATTGAATCAAATCTATACACATCACATCTACCACAATCATCACCAGATATGATTTTACGAACATCTGGTGAAAAAAGATTAAGTGGTTTTCTAATATGGCAAAGTGCGTACAGTGAATTAGTTTTTATGGATATTTTTTGGCCAGAATTTAGGAAGATTGATTTGATGAGAGCCATTAGAACATTTCAAGAAAGAAAAAGAAGGTTAGGTAAATGATTAAAGAAACATCAGCAGGAATTGTATTATACAGAAAAGAAAATGCAAAAAATTTGTTTTTACTATTACATTATCCATCAGGACATTGGGATTTTGTAAAAGGAAAAATGGAAAAAAATGAAACAACTCATGAAACAGCAATTAGGGAAGCAAAAGAAGAAACAGGAATTACAGATATAACATTTGCAGAAAATTTTGAAGAATGGATTGAATATAATTTCAAATATCAAGGAGAATTAGTTCAAAAAAAAGTTGTGTTCTTTTTAGCTGAAACAAAAACTAAAGAAATTAAAATATCACATGAACATAGTGGATACATATGGATGGATTATAATGCATCAATGGAAAAAACTACATTTGATAATGCAAAGATAGTGTTAACAAAAGCAGAAAAATTACTTTCCAATACTTTGTAGATGTAATTCTTTAGCTACAGCAATAGAATTTTTAGCATTCAAAATAGTTCTACCAACAATCAAATAATTAGTACCAGATGAAATTACTTCTGATGCATTTCCACCTTGCGTACCAACACCAGGTGAAAAAATACTTAGATCTTTTCCTGCCTGCTTAGAGCAGTATTGTATAATTTTGGGAAATGTTGCACCCACTACAATACCATCAACTTTTGCAGTTAAAGCCCAATTCAAAAATAATTGGTATAATTGCTGTGTTTTACCCATTTTAATTTGCATATCATAAGAGAGTTTAGCCTCAGGGGCACTCATATGGCATAAAGTAATCACTCCTTTCTGTTCTTTATGAGATGATTTTACTAAATTCTTTAAACTATCCAAACCCATGATAGGATTTGCTATTACTGCATCAAAACCCAAATTCCATAAATGTTCAGTTGTTACACGATTAGTATTTCCAATATCATTTAATTTGATATCAGCAATAGTTTGCAATCCATAATCATGAGCAGTTTTATTGATTTTAATTATATCTTTAGCACTAAGAGGCAAAAGTAGATGAAAATTTAGTTTTATTCCACAAAGATATGGATTTAATTTTTTAATATTCTGAATAGTTTTATTTTGTAAATTTTTTTCGGAAGAATTATAATCATTTGCAAGGATTACTTTCCCATTGCTTTTTGAGATCTTGGAAAGTCTAGTTTTGAAGGTGGCCATAATCAACTAGTGGATGTGTATCCTTCAATTTTATTATTTTGATATAAGAATATCCATGTTCAGATGGATTTTGGACAAAAGTTGGTTCAATTCCATTTGTGGTAGAAAATTTAATGAATGGATTTACAGGATCATCATTCAAAACTATATGACAAAAATAAGATGTTCCTTCATCATTGAAATTCATAAAAACTCCAAGAAGCCATTTATCTTTGTATGGAAATAAAAATAAAGGAAAAGGAACATCGTCAAAACCCCATGTAAGTTTTGCGAGACTAGATAGATCTTCTAATTCAATTGGTTGATACCTGTCAAGAGTTCCATTACCAGGTTGTAGTGTTTTAGGAAGAGATTTAATTCTAATAATTGGCGAATATAGTTTACTAGAATCAGAAGTGGAATCCACAATATTAGATTCTTCTTTTCCAGATTTTAATCCATAACAAAGATAATCACCATTACGTTCTAAAGGAGTATAGTAAACAATTGGTTTTTGTTGTAAAACATCCATTTGTACAGATAGAATTTTTTTACCATCATGATTATGAGCAAAAGATACACGAGGTGCACGTTCAAGTGCACAAACTAATCGAGTGAATTCTAAAGTAGAATGAACTTGTATGTAACGAGGTAACTTATCAACAGTAGAAGTTTCTAATTTGTCCACAAGGATTTGTAACAGATTATCAAATTAAACTTATCCAAAAAGTTAGAGCCTAGTTTCTTCTATCAACAATATCATTGATTGATGGACCAGTTCCAATTATTGTTACAGGCGTGTTTAATTTATTTTCAATATTTTTGATAAAAGATTTAGCGTCATCAGATAATTCATCATAAGAAGTTTTTCCAGCACAATCAGTAAAAAGAACATCTATTTTTGTAATTGAAATTTGTGTTGCACCATTAAGCATGATTGCACGCCTAGCTAAATCAAAATCAAAATCAGCTGCACGTCTTTGACGACCAGTAACAGTTCCAAATTCAGACCAATTTTTCTTTTCTGCATCTTCCAAGGATAATTCTTTATCTAAAGGACCAGTTCCAACACGGGTAACGTAAGATTTGAAAACAACAATTACTTCATCAACTTTTGTAGGGCCTAAACCAACATCAGCACAAATTCCAGAAGCAGTTACATCTTTCGAAGTTACAAAAGGATATGTTCCATGCCATAAAGAGAGAAATGTTCCTTGAGTTCCTTCAACTAAAACATTTTGATTTGCATCTAATGCGGAATTTATCTCCTCAGGAACATCTGTAATTATAGAAGATAATGAATCAAAATCTTTAGCCATTTTTAAAACACGCATTGCTCTATCAGAATTTGCAGGACCAGTTCCAGAACCAGTACTACCAATTTTTTCTTTTAATTCTCCTTTTGAATCCCTTTGTAAATGAGATTCTTCAATTATTCCACAATGTTTATCGATAAATACACGTCCAGATGCACCAAAATCTTGAATTTCTTTATCAAGAACTTTAGGATTAATTACAACACCAGGTCCAATCATTACTTTAGCATTTTTATTTAAAAATCCACTAGGAAGCATTCTAACTTTGTAAACTTTTTCACCATCCATGATCGTATGACCTGCATTAGGACCAGCACCACCACGAACTATAATTTTAGGATCATCCTTTATTGCCAAATATGAAATAATTTTTCCTTTACCTTCATCTCCAAAAAATCCTCCAACAACAACAGTGGATGTCATAACTGTAAACATCTATTTCGTTTATTTAAGCTAAAGTATTGTCACATGATTTTATATTCAAGCAGAATTAGATTAGATCCATGTCTGAGGACAATCATGCTGGAAATATCATAGTTAATCTTGCTAGTTTACCAGATTTTTTAAGAACTCCAATTTTAAAAAAAAGAATGATCGAATTCTTTTCAAAAGAAGAGGCAGATAAAAAAGAAATTATCTACAATGCATTAGAAGCAGGTCCAACTATTCCATTTCTTAATTTCTCTAAATTGTTTAAATCTTGGTTAAAAATCATAGCAAATCTTTCTGAAGAACACAGAGAAGGGATGTTTTTAGCATACATTAAACAATCCTTATTGGATCCAGAAAAATTAATTGCATTTAATTTAGATGGAATTTTAGAAATGTTTTTAGAATTAGAAGAGAATGAAAAGGAAATAATATCAAATACAATAAGAAAAATTATTGGAAATCTAAATGATCAAGATAAAAGAAAAATTCTAATCATGATACCAAATAATGCTAAAAATCATTTAAAAATTTAATTTACTTGTGGTTCATCAGGTTTTCGATTATCCTCATTTGCATAATCAATTATTTCACCTTCAGGAGACAATATACCTACAAAGATTTTTTCATGTTTTTTTAATAATTTACGATGATCAGCCATAGACATATCTAATTTCATTTCATTCATTACCATAATTTGATATTCTTTCCACTCAGCCCAACATTTAGTGCATGTGGGGTATTTTTCATTAACAGATCCTAATTGTTCAGTATCTGGAATAGAATTTTTACATTTAGTACAAATACGACTCATAAAAAACATGAAGAATCAACTCCTTTTATCTTTTTTTGATGTAAAGTAATAATAATTCAAAATAATAAAATAAAGTGTGAAAATCAAATGCCCAAAATGTAATGAAGATGCAGAAATGCCACTGGATTATTCAATGGTAAAATGTAATTCATGTGATTTGGATATGAGTTATGGAGAATATGTAAAATTCATAGCACATAATCAACCAAAATATTCAGATATTTTAGGAGATTATGCATCTGGTGGTAGTACAGAAGGTCAAACAGCAGGTTCATTGGATGAATGGGATTAACAATATAGTAAAATGATTCATCAGATTAAAATAATTACTTAAAGAAATTACTAAACACCATTGGAATTTTTATTAGAAAATATACTTAATCTTGTTGGCTTTTTAGTAGGACTTGCCATAGGAATAATGTCATACATTGGATTTAGAAATACAGGTAGTCCAACATTATTTAGATTAACAATTGCATTTCTTGCAATTAGTGTAGGATTTTTTGTCATATGGTCAGGATACATGTTAGAGGATTTTGTAATAAAATCAGGAAGCATAGAAAGAGGGATTCAAACTATAGGTATTGTAATTCAAACTGTAGGGTATTTTTTCATTGCATTTTCTCATAGCATAAAATCATTTTTTCCAAAATCTAATTATTTTAGATCAGTAGGAATTTTACCATTATTTTTAGTATCTACTGTTCAAGTAGAACATATTTTCAGATCAATTTCATTTATTCTATTAGTATATGGTGCAATTGAAACAATGTTATCATATAGAGATAATAAAAATAAAGGTGCAATTTCAGTATCAGTAGGATTAGGACTTTTAGCATTTGGAGAATTTTTGGGATGGTATTCGTTTGTATTTCCAGAAACAATGTTATATTCAATATCAATGACAATCAAGATTGGAGGATTAATTGCATTGTTCATTCCAGTTAGCAAAGTGCCACTAAAGAGAATAAAATTTGATGATGATTTAGATAAAATCTAAAATAGGCTCAAAAATTAAATGTTGTCAAATTCTTTTATCTTTTTAGTATATACGAAAATATCAGTGAACTATCATAGAAATTTAAAAATAAAAAATTAACAAAATGGGCGAATATAGAACACAAATGAAGATTATTGGGGACATACTATCAACTACAAGGGATGATCTTCAAGATGAAGATGGAGCAACAGTAACTTATCTAATTAGAAAAGCAAATGTTTCGCATTCAAGAATTTCTACACTTTTAAAAACACTGGTATCACAAGGATTGTTAGAAAGAGGAGACCATCAAGGTTCAAACAGATATAAAATTAGTCAATCAGGTAGAGAATTTCTCCAAGCGTATAATTCATTTACAAAATTTGCAGACAATTTTGGTTTAAATATTTAATTTTTAGATTCATCAGAAGTATCTTCAAAATCATCTTCAAAATCATCTTCAAATCCATTATCATCATAATTTGAAATAGAAGACATACAGAGAGATCAAAGTAGAATTGAGATAAAAAGTTACTTAAAAGTAAATAATAATTAAAGAAAACAAACCACAAATTGTAATGAAAGTGGATTGTGATGAAAAAGGAATTGAAAAAACGTGGCAAGTAATCAAAAAGGGCGGAATTACAATATTTCCTACAGATACAGTGTATGGAATAGGATGCAATCCATATAACATAAATGCAGTAAAAAAAATTTATGAAATTAAATCAAGGGATAAAATAAAATCATTACCAGTATTAGCATATTCATTAGATATTGTAAAAGAAATAACATGTATTGATCCATTCACTGAAAAAATCATAAAGAAGTATTGGCCAGGACCATTAACATTAATTTTAAAATTAACAGATGAAAAATTAAAAAAATCACTAAAATTAGATAAAAAAATTGCAGTAAGAATCCCAGATTCCAAATGCACTTTAAAATTATTAGAAAAATCTGGATTGTTAGTAGGAACTAGTGCAAATATTTCTGGAAATCCACCATTTACAAATCCAATAGAATGCCTCAAAAATATTAAAAATTATGATATTTTTCTAAATGGAGGAATAATTACAAGTAAAGGTGAATCCACAATAATTGAGATAGAAAATGAAAAGATCAAAATGATTAGAGAAGGAATATTAAAAATAAAGGATATCACGGTATGATGAATCTAATTATTACCTGTGCAAGACACTTAGAAGGAGATGCAGAAGAAGAAATAACAGATATTTTAGATGAATTAGGAGATTCGGATGTTAAAATTTCAATAAGCAGCATGTCTGGAATAATTACCGTTCAGACAAAATTAGATCCAATTGAAGTAGTTAGAAAAATGAAAGAAACACTACTAGATGAGCCATGGAGTATTAGATATTGTCTAAGAGTAATACCAGTTCAAAAAGTAGTTGAAACAAACATAGAAGAAATTGAAAAAACAATTTCTAGTATGTCAGATCAAATTGAAGAAAAAGAGTCATACAGAATATTAATTGAAAAAAGAAATTCAGATATTTCAAGTAAAGAAATTATTACAAAGATAGCAAATGGAATAAAAAATAAAGTTTCACTAGATTTTCCAGATAAAATAATTTTAATTGAAATATTAGGCATAGTTACAGGAATTTCAATCTTGAAAAAATCAGACATACTAAGTCTTGAAAAAACAAAACGTAGTATGTCAGAGTAAAATAGAAGCCTTTTCTACCAAAATATCCTCTAATGGAGTTTTAGAATATACTGTATCGATATGTTTTTTTGAAATATTGAAATGTTTTTTTAAAAACAAATCATTATTTTTTAAAAATAAATTTACACATAAAGGAGATAATTCAGAATATAATGAATTAAAATAATTTTTATTTCCAATAATGATTAAAATAAAATTACTAGATGGTTTGATTCCAACAGATAAAATTGCATTTGAAATTTGCAATGTCACTGCAAAACGCATTAAGATATCAGTTTCAAGTTTATTGGATAGTAAAATATTATTTTTTTCAGCATTAATTGAAAGAGATAAAATTTTTTTTAGATGAGATATATTAAGAATAAAATTACTAGATACAGCTTGAAATTTAATTTTTGGGTATTTTTTTCTTAAATCATCAATGAATTGTATACCAATTGTTTTTTGACCACGGATTTCTAGTACTTGAATCTGCTTTTTTTCAATTCCAAAAATTAATTTTTTTGATGCCCCACCATGAATTACAGGAATAATACTTACAATGTCACCATCATGAATAATGGTAGATTTTCCTTCCATTGCAGAAGAATCAGATCCATTAACAGCAATCAAAATATTTTCAACATCAAAATCAGAAGTATCTGTAGGTTTTAATTTTAATAATAACTCAAGTAAATCTTGAATAGAAACATCAGATTTATCAATTTTTAATTGTTCAGAATTAAAAGATTTTTTTGCACCACCAACTAATTTTATAATAATCATATCTATATCTAATTTAAAATGTAGAAATCAATATTTAATTAATTATTCAGTTTTGTCATCTGCAGATGCAGTTGAAGGTACAATTGTTTCAACTTCTTCAGTTGTAAGAGTAATTTCTTCAACGGTTTCATCAATTTCATTAGATTCTGTAATATCTAATGTAGATTCTTGTTCTTCAACATTAGTAGAATTCATACTACTACGATCATGTTTAATTTTTTCTTCACGAATTTGTTTTTTATTAAATCTTGTAATATATCCAGCAACCTTATTTTTTAGGCCTTTAGAGCGGACAATAGAAATTTGGTTTAAAGCTTTTTTATTTTCAACAAAATCTTCACCGAATTTAGATTTATGTTCATCTAATACTTCAAACGAAATACGTTTTATCCTATCCACGCATGAATTAACGAATAGGGTATTTTATACCTATATTCCAAGAAAACGTTTTGTATTATCTTCTAATAAAAAGGACATCTCATCAAATGTTTTTTCAAGAATTTTTGAGGCACAAAATATGACACTAGGTATGAAGCTAATCTGTCCAGATTTCATTTCAAAACATCTAGAAAATCTAACAGGTCCATCAGTTTCAACAAGAATTTTTGATTGATCAGTTTTAGATAACAAAGTCTGTTTATCATTTGCATAAATCATTACAGGTCCAAAAGATACAAAAAAATCCATATCCATAGCCTTTTGAAGTTGTTTTTTGCTTCCATCAAACCAATGTAATAAAGCATGTTTCGTATTATAGGAAGTCATAATTTCAAAAATATTATCAAGACTTTTTCGTGAATGAATAGATACAGGTTTATGAAATTTTTCAGCAAATGAAAGTAACGATTCAAAAACTTGAAGTTGTCTTTTAGTATCATCATTATTTTTTACATATGTAGGGTCTAATCCAATTTCACCTATTCCAGAGATATTATTTTGATTTAATTCTATTAAATGAGTAATTTTTTCAAGATCATCATTTGCATATTCAGGATGAATTCCAATGAAAGGTAAAACAAGATTACTTTGTTTTGATAATGATAAAGTTTCTAAAGAATTTTGCACATCCACTGAAACACAGCATGCTTTAATTTTTAGAAATTCCATTTGTTTTAAAATTAAATTAATTTCAGGGAGATAAGTAGGATCAGAAAGATGGATATGGGAATCAAAAGACCAAGTCATTTTCTAATTAATTCTCAATATAGTCTGTATAAATCGATTCCTTAGTGATATTTTTTCACTCATTAAGTTTTTTCCCAAAAAATTAAATTAAAAATTATGAAATCATCAGAATTAGGGTTATCTGCAATGTATAGAATATTAAAAAAAGCAGGAGCAAATAGAGTTAGTGATGAATCAGCAGATGAATTAAGAAGAATAATAGAAGATATTGCAGAAAACATTGCAAAAAGTGCAGTGGATTTAGTTTCTCAAACTAAGCCAAAACGAGTAACCATAATGCGTGAGGATATAACAAATTCATGGTTACAAAAAGAAAAAGAATCCAATATGGATCGTTTCAAAGTAATCTAAAAAATTCTAATCTAAAGAGTTCGTCTCTCGTGTGTTAAATAACCT
>Ga0209360_1001661_pt1 | contig 14469 bp, 20 predicted proteins | sample SaaInlV_130m_DNA_3_FD_184651 | JGI IMG/M metagenome (GOLD analysis project Ga0209360, IMG submission 184651) | Marine microbial communities from expanding oxygen minimum zones in the Saanich Inlet - SI037_S3LV_130m_DNA (SPAdes) (version 2) | ecosystem: Environmental > Aquatic > Marine >... | reverse complement strand
AAACAACTGTCAGCTCTCTTTCAATTTGACTGGATAGAGAGTGAAGATAAAAGATTATTTAGGGCGATTGTTAATTTATTTAATAAAGAATTGAAGGAGAAATAAAATGAAAGTAAATGATTTTATAAAATGGGCAAAGTCCATGCAAGAAGAAGAAAATGAGATTATGCTTGGGAAAGGTAAGGAATACACTGTTAGCGATGAGGATAAGTTTAAGAATTTCAAGTCCATTGCCGAAAGAATGAATACAAGCTCAGAGCAAGTAGCAATGATATACCTCTTAAAACACATGGATTCTATAAGAAATTATGTATTACATGGAACAGAATCGTCGAATGAACCGATTATGGGTAGAATACAAGATGCACGGAACTACTTACTCTTACTTGGAGGCATTATTGAAGAAAGAATGGACTGAAAACGACTCCATATCTTGGGTTATTGATGCCTTAGAAAATAGAAGCGTGGAAAAAAGACTTCGGGAAAATCACAAATATGACGAAGTGAGGGCAGACCAAGACCTGAAATGGTGTCCACAATGTAAATGTAAATGGGAAATCTTTGAGGGGAAGGTGTGGTCGTCGATTGACAAAAAGCTATGGAAGGAATTGATATGCCCCGATTGCCATGTAAGATAGAAAAAGGGAAACTCATCATCCCAGATTTTGAGATGGACGATGGGGATTACTATTTTGAATTAAAACCAACGGGCGTAAGGTCTTCTCAGCAAAACGCATATTACTGGATTATTGTTGATGTTTTGGCAGAAGAACTCGGGTACACAAGCCAAGAAATGCACTTAACCATAAAGAATCACTTTAACATAGAATCTACAAAAGAACTTGAGAAGAAGGAGTTTGGAGAATTTGTAGAAAGACTTATAAGGTGGTCTGCGATAGAGTTGGGGGTTGTAATACCAGACCCACGATAGGGCGATTTAAGGGATCGTGAAGCCCTTAAAATGAATTATTGGGACTTACCTATGCAAGTTGCTCTTGGAGGCTCACAGAGGTCGAATAAACACTTGGGGCAACTTCTGTAAAATCCATGGGTTTTGTCATCCTCACATAGTGATAATTTGAATCATCATAGTATATAAATTTCTTCCAATCCTGAACCGAACTGTTTAAGCCATCCAAGGCAGTCTTATGACTTGCCAACATATAAGACCAATTCCAAGACCAAGTTGTTTTTGGGGCATGGCGTTTATTGGCATATTCCTGACCACCATAAGACGTTATAATATCTGTTCCGAATTTCTCACCTATCTTATTATTTAGGTCAAAATTTACATCGAAGTCGTATTTAGTTCCTATAATCACCTCTGTTAAATTGTCCACTGTCCCCCCCGCCCTTAAAAACCAATATTGATTAGACGTTGAGCCAAACGTTACAACATTCCATCCTGCCGAGAAATTGCTTGTCATGGTCGATTTGACGGCTGTCATATCGGTAGCACTTGAGCCTGCACTTAATTCCATTTCAGCAGTTTCAGATGCTGAGAAATATAGCGCAATCACATTTGCGGATTTTTCTGTCCCCAAATCAAATCTTAATGTATCTGTGTCACCACCACTACCCACATAACTTGTAATTGCTGACCCTATGCTCATATCATTAGCCCTATGCTCGTTAGTAACCGTATTTGAGGAAGTAAATAATGGAGGAACGGGGTCATAGTATCCATCGGCGACCGTTGCTTCTGTAAATCCTATTGAATCATAAATAAAACTACTCATATTGCCCTACCTTCAAATTTAAGTGTTCCAATGGAACGGGTTAATCCTGTTATCATAAAATTCTTACCATTATGAAACCTTTATTGCCTTAATTGAACTTCCGTTCGGTTTTTTACTAATACTCTGTATAATGAAATAATCTGTAGAACCACCAGACTCTACTAAAGTGACCCCATATAATTTTATTGCACTATCCCAATTAGAGAATTTGATTATATCCCCTATCTCCAGATCATTATATTTTGCTCGATTACAATCGAAATTTATTATGATTTTACGGTCTTTGAATACCGCCATGTATGCTTCAGCCAATTTTGTAGCAGTCGTAGTATCCAGTATATCTGCATCCATCTTCATCTTGAGGGTTTGGTTGTATCCAGCCACGGTCTTCAGAGTTGATACGGAGTCTGCTGTTGGGTTCACACTTGATAGGAATTGGTCTTGCCCGTAGTCTTTATTGTAATTTATTGTTATATCATTTCTAACGCCACCTAAAGAAGTCCTTGAGATGGATTTTAAATTACAATCATTGAAGTCTATTGTTTTATTGGCACTCCAACCGCTGGCTTCCAAGGTTTTTATTTTATATTTTCCATCACCAGATATAAATACCCAGCTTAGTATCTGTTTGCATATACGGTTGATTAAATCTTTTGAGCCTATAAATTTATATTGTGAGAATGCAAACTTCACATTTGTATAGGCATCTGCAAATATGTTAGCTAAATCCGTTAGTCCAGATAGGTCAAATGAGCTTGTATCTATCGTACTATCAGTAAGCCCAAGTTCCCTTCTCATTATGTCCTCTATGATATATACTGGGTTCTCACATAAAGCTCCTGCACCGTAAGTTGTTCTGGTGGATATATCACTATGATACTCACGCCCCTTCCCCGAGAAATAGATATAATCAGATATAGTAGGGGTTGTGATTGTAACTGTTCTGGTTTTAACTACATCGTCCTGAAAGGCATCGCCAGCCTCATCGTGTGAAATCTCAATCCCAGCGGTGGGGCTTGCTGTCTCATATTGCTCTGTAATGATAGTCTCAAATGTTTTAGACGGGGATAAAGTGACTCTCACTCCCATCTCTATAATATTCAAACTTGCACCACCGCCACCATCCGAGTCTATAATTTCTACAGTCCCACTTTGTGCAAAGCCCCATGCCCCACCGCTTTGTATCTGAATTGTATCCAATGGACTACCGACATTCAGTCCATTTGTCCCAAACACCTCATATGATGATATAGAATCAAAATCGTATGCCCCATAATCAGCTATAATATCTACACTGCTTATCGTGCCTATATCAGCTATTTCTGGTATCGAAAGTGTGGCAGATGCAGAACCAGTAGCAGGGGCAGTGAGTGTATATGATGTCCCAAAGTCACCATCTATCATATTGTCTTGACTGCCATTCATAGGAATATATAAATACCACGATGTACCATTATATTTTAATCGTGGATTATCTGTGGTAGTGTTAGAAGTATTGCAAGCAATGTATTGACCATTGTTATATAAATATATATTGTCCCCATCAATGTGATCTATAACAACGCTATCTCCATTTGCATACACATAACCATCTGATTCATTTATATTATCCGTTACAATGGCTGGGAACTTACCCTTTGTGAAGAAATAATCAAACTTAGGACTCGTCTCGATTGTACCAATATCTGTTTTATTCCAGAAGTCACCATACGCCATTGGTATGGGTTTCCCTATATTCTTTTCAGGTGCATTTGGGTAATAATGGGCATCACCAGATGCGGTATTTTGTATAAATGCTGTGGGCAGTTGCTTATTATATTTAGAGGTATAATCTAATAACTTCAATGAGATACTCTTTACACCATAAGAAAAATCACCAGATATAATACCTGTGCCTATCATTCTTACGGGTTCATCATAAGTACCAGCCCTACCAGTATTCTGGAATAACTCCCATTTACGATTGGCAAAATTATTTGTTGAGAGTAGGTCAGAAAATCTACCGCCTTCTATTGTATTATCTGTATTGATTAATTTTACAGACATATTCATTAAAGAAGTGGTGAAGTTAAAGAAGTCTAATGAGTGGCTTAATACACCCCAACTGGAAACTACCCCATAGTATGTATCAGAACCATCTACCCTATCTTGGTCTGAAACTCCAACGAAGTTAGCATCTACCGTATCATCGTTATAAAATAACTTCAGTACCCAGAATGATTCTGTGGAATGAGTCTCAAGAGCATTACTTAGACCTGTATCGAAGGCTAACACTATGCTAATGCTCTCGCTTTATTAATTGCAGGTAGGAGTTCATTGGTAACATAATCCTCTTGGACAATGCCACCCATAATATTTACAGTAATACCGCCATCTGTCAATGCTCTTTCTTCTGGTCTATCTAATGGGGTGATTCTAACGTGTTCTCTACCAGCTTCACCAACCATAATCAATTCAGGTTTGTTTGTTACGAAGTCACCACCCTTAGCGTATGCAGTCGGAGTAGCTGCGATTGCTGCAACTTGAATCGCACCTAATACCCCTATTGCATTCGCAAGAAAAACATTCGGTAAGGCTTCAGTATATGCGGTATGTGTATTCATTATGGCACTTGCTATTGCACCTGCTTTTTCTAATAATGCTGCTCTTTTTAATGCTTTTTCGTGCTTCTTCCTAACGCCTTCTTCCATTATTGCTCGTTTCTCCATAGAAGCATTTTGGTAACTATCTCGTGCTTTTAAAGCATTAATATCTGCCGTTACTGTTCCTTGAACAAATGAACTATAAGCTCCCGCCGCGGCGGTCGCTTGTGAGTTAAGTAATTGAAAAATCTCAATGGTGGTTAATTCTTCCTTGGCTTGATCTGCAGCTTCTTTGGCTTGAACTATATTCCTCTGCCTTTGATTGAAAATATCTATCATAACTTGCAGAAGCTCCTTTTCTTTTTTACTCAATTTTTCAACATTCATACTCTGCATATCTAAAGTAATACCATTGGCAATACCCGCACTGGTAAGTTTTTTCGTAGTATGTATCCCAACACCAAATGTACTGATTAATTGTTTTTGGAAATCTATGTACTGTGACAATTTTTCTGAATTGGATTCCGTAAGTTTACCATCAAGTGACATACCCTCGAGTTTCTTTTTAAGTAAATCCAGATGTGCTAATTCTATTTTTTGGTTCATACTTGTTCTCAAGTTTACCTCATCCCTCATTGCTTCTAAATATTTCTTATATGATTCAAGTGATGCTTCCCTTACCCTCTTTTCATCTGCAATAGCTTGATTCTTGTCTACGATTTGCTGAATCAATTTTAGCTCCTCTGCACTTGCTTCATGCCCAAGTTTGATAAGCTCTTTTTCAAAATCAGTTTTTGCTTCTAATAGAAGAAGTCGTTTCTGTAAAGATAACTCACCAGCATCTTGTTGTACTTTTAATTCCGCTTCAGTTGCCATTCGCTTCTTCATAGCTTCTATTTCTAATAGTATTCTCGATGATGACCATCCAAGTGCTTCACCCTTATCTCTAATCGCCTTTTCAAATTCATTGGTCTTTTTTACAGAATCCGTAAGAACTTTTTCACCTGTTTCATAAGCACCAAAGAATTTTAATAGAGCACCAGCAGTTACACCTAACGCTATTCCTATTGCCCAAATCCCACCTGTTGAGACGACGGCTGTTGCGTCGAATGCTACCAATGCTGCCTGTGCTGCTAATAGCATTGCAGAGAACGATGTTAGTCCTGCCGCCGATGCCCACGCTGCTACTGCTAATGCCCCCATACCTACTGCTGCAACTCCTGCGGCTGTTCCAAAAATCTTAATATTTTGAAGAGTCGCCGCCTCAAATACAACTTTTAATGCCTCTGAAACAGCTAAAACGGCAGGTGCTAAAACTTCACCAAAGGCTTCTGCGGCATCTCCTCTGGCTGCGGCAGCAGCTTCAAGCATTCCCAGAGTTGTTTTTGCATATGCTTCTGCTAGTCCGCCATATTGTTTGTTAAGTATCTCTGCAATTGCACCAGCTCTTTTATTTGCCTCCATTGCTCCGAGCTGTTTTTTCTCTGTATCAGTTAGAACAACACCGTAACGAGTTAATGCTGAAACGGCTGTGGATGTTGATTTACCAAAAGCAATAAATAATGAATTCAAATCAGGCATTGTCCCACTTGTGGTCTGTATTGCTCGTGCTACATTCAAAACTTGTGGGGTTAAAGCCTTTATAGCCTCTTCATTAAGTCCAAAAGTAGTTAACTGAGCCATCCCATTTGTAATTAACTCATCTCCAAATGCTGTCGTCTGTTGTAGTGCCGACGAATAATCAATCAATCTTTGAGTAACGCCATCTGTCGTGACCGATATATTCGCAAGCCCAGCCCTTAATTTTATATTAACAGCTTCTTGCTGTGCAAATGATTTTACAAGACTTATGACCGTTTTTTCAACGAGCGTAATAGCAAAAGCAGTTATTAACATCTTTGACCTCAATGTTGCAAAGGTGTTATTTAATAACCTTCCGCTTGTGGCGGAACTAAACATCCCCACATTCATTTTTTTGAGTGAAGCTGTGTATTTTGCAGTGGCAAGTCTTATCTTGCCCATTGCCAATCTATTCCCCTTTAATGCCTGTTTGTATAAATCGGTATTTATCTTAACGGCTTTAAGATTCTTACCTTGCAGTTTTAGCTCTACATTTAATTTTCTCAGTGAGTTAAGATTAGCCTTATCAACACTTATCTTCTTTTTACCCTCACCAGCAAGTTTAGTTTGTGCTTTAATAAGGGATTGAGTAGCAATGTCGAGGGCTTTTATAGTTTGTATTAGAACATCATCGCCCGTTGCTGAAAATTGTATTGTAATGTCTTTAAGTGCCATGTTTCATTGCCTTTGATTTCTGTCTTTTAATTAAATTCTTTAATATAAATGTTTTCTCTATCCAAAGTTTAGGTTGTTCACCATAAGAACCTTTATAAGGCGAGATGCCAAAGTCTTTAGAATAGATGTATCGGGAAATGTCTTTTTGGGCATCCCTGTCAAGGATGAGATTGTTACATGAGAAGAACGGTAGTTGAGCCATTACTGATTCCGCAATGTTGAAGTTCTTGCCCTCACGATTGGCTTCCTCTGTTTCCTCGATTAAAAGGTCTATAACGTTCCAAACATCTTCATCTGATGTGAATGTCCGCATGGGATACTTTCCCTCGATAGAGACAGGAATTTGAGCCTCGTAGGGGTATGTATGAAATCTACAACCCCCACAATTTTCTTGTACGAGAAAATTTAGCTCAAGCGTAAGGGTTAGTCTTCCCCCAAGCGTTGATACTCCTGCACCGCAAGAGAGATTTCATTCTTCTCATCTTCAGACAAGGACTTGATGAGTTTATCATCGGCTTTATCAACGCCCTTGCGAATCCAAGCCGTCCGTGCTTTAGACAAGTTTGTAATCGCAATTACTTGGTCGTTCTCGTATCTCATTTGAGGCAAATCATTACAGAAGTCAATATCATCTACTGACATTTCTTTAATCTTTATCTCACGTTTGGATTTTAATGTAAGTTTCTTCATTATGCACTCACGTCAAATGTTATTAGGGCATCCGTGCCGTCATCCACTGACTTAATTGAGCAGTCAAGCATCATTAAATCACCCTCAGACAAAGCTACGTTTGTAAATACACCATTCTGCACATCAACACCAAAAGCATTATTATTTATCACTACAAACATATTGCCTGACAGTGCCGAGGATTGAGTGTCAAAGCTATTTATCAAACCCTTTGTATTACCATCATATTTTACCTGTGATTCAATCGAGACAGCCATTTCTGTCCCCCTGCTCACCACTTCATAACCATCAGAAGCTACACCTGTAAATACTGCTGGATTTTCTAATGAAGCTGTGAATGAACTTAAAATCACATCTTGAGCAAATACCTTATGCCCACTTGAGCTTGATAACAGGGGTATGTCAGTATTCGCATAAGCACTTATTGTTGGTGAAGCCGTCGATGCTAAATCGGGTTTCTTACCTGTCTGTAAAGTCGCTGACCATTTGTACTGACCTCCATCGCTATTGCCCTCTGCTGTAATAGAGAATGCAGTAACAACACAACCAAAGAACTCAAGTCCCAGTTGGTTGGTAGTATCTGACGGTTGCATAACAACAGTCAGGGAGGAAGCTGCATTAAGCACAGCATCCCCATATTTTTGAGAAGCAGGTGCAAATCCCGTTGCTACTGCAATATCTGTCGTAACATCATTACATATATTCTGTGCAAGTAACTTATGTCCCGCATCATTGTGTAGAGTACCTGATAAAGAAATCTCAACCGCCCTCAAGATATTATCTTGAAAGAAGTCCTCGTCTTTTAATGTACGACCAACGCCACTTCTTACATCAAGTTTCTGCGTTACATTCAATGATGGAAATCCGATTGAATCCACATCTAATTGATACATGGTTGTTTCTATACCCGTTGAGCCTGCATTAGTTGCATCTGATACGATTCCGACCTTCCATTCTTTTGGTGAAAATGCGTGTGCTACGGTAGCCATTACTTACCTCCTTGCTTTGATGGAGATTTAACAACCTCGACCAAATTTTTTATTGATGATGGGATTGAAGAAACCTTGATTTCTTTTCCCGATTGTAGTTCTTGCCAATCTTCGTAAGAAGCCTTACATTGCTTCCAACAGTTAGGCAATAAACCTTTTCTTTTCATTTTAACTTGCATAATATTCCTTATTACTTTCTTATGTTAAGTTACCTAAATACTTACCTCTCCATTCCCATCTAACAACATTTAATCCGTCAATCGCTTCTTCCTCTGCCGTTTTTTCATTTATGCGACTGCCTTGTAATACCCCATCGAAATAGGTGTTATTTGTGTTGTCGTGAAATAGAGCTTCTATGTGTGACACCTGTCTCATTATGTGTTCCCAAGTATCCTTTTTTACTGTTTTTTCTTTGAAAGTGTATGAGACATCAAGAACATACTCTCGCAATTCTGCACTCGTTAAATGACTTACTGAGTCACTTCCTACGGGCAATAGTCTTATTGATTGACTACCCATGTCTTTAAATGAACCCGTGTAAATAGGGATAGAACCCGCAAATTCCGTATTCAGGAATGAACGGATAGTATCCAAAATCTTGTCGTTCCAAATGTTTACAAATGCAGTCATCTTCGGGTCATTCTAATTGTTCGTGGATAACCAAGGTCTGTTTTTTCCGACCTACCAGAAACCTCGATTTCCCAATAATCATTCAAGGTAGCAGTGTCAGCCGTATCCCCTGCGAATCGAATATAAAGCCCGTTTCCTATGGGTTGGTATGTGCCATTGATTGTATCTGAATAGGATGAGGTATCTCCGTTATTCATCTTCTCTGCACCAAGATTATCTGAATCCTTCGCCCAATAAGAATACTTGGCAGTACCCATAGCACCACCCGTAGTGACTTTCACCCCTATCTTATCATAAACTCCATCGTATGCACCCTTTGTATCAACAATCCTTAAAGCACCGCTAACAGACCCCTCTCGGATAACCCCCATAGAAGCGTCACCAGTTGTTTGCCAAGACAGTTTGGTCTTACCCTCATTGAGTGATGCGATGTTTACATTCGCCTCATTAAATAAAGCATCTGCTATTTCGGATGTAGGGTCTGACGCACGAATTAAAAAACTACAAGCAAGTAAGGCTGTTGTTCTCACTATAATATAATCATAGTTCCCGTCTTGGTCTTTAAATTGTTCCCTTGGCAACATAGAATCAAGCATCGAATCAAGATACCTTGAGGCGTTGGAAATGTAGCGTGTTCTTAAATCGCTCCAATCTTCACCCGATTCCATAAGCAAGTCATTTGGGTTTGAAACATCATTATAATAGTAACATACATCATCTGTATAGTACCACTCACCATTTGTATCAACTGCCCCAGAACTCGCTTGGGCAGAACCTAAATTCTCCCCAGATGCGAATAATTGAGTAATCAATCCGCAATCTTCAGCCTTATAACGTGAGCCAGAATCAACTACCCACCCGTAGATAGGAGTTTTAGTATCAAACTCATCTATTGATGGGAAAATATCTTTAAGCTCTCTATTTGTGCAATACGCCATTCTTTATCCTCTCACACTAACCTACAAATCTTTTACTTATCATACAAGTTCTATGTGGCATAAATCATCAAAGTTATTATCTTTTGTTTCCGAGTCGGAATCCCAATCCCCACCCCATCGAACATTGATGCCTAATTGCTGTGCTATACCCCTTATCATCCCACCCATATAGTGGAATCTATCCCTGTCTTCCCAATCTATCGGATAGGGAGACAAATCAACCGCCTTGCCCTCAAGGTGCTTGGAGAACTCAGTCTTTGATAGTCCCTTAGCAACAAGCTCTATTTGCCGTTCCTCAGACCTCAATCCCTCAATTATAGACACATCCATTATCTTAATCAATTCGTTCAAGACATTGACTAATTGAGCATCAACCCCCCTCAGTCTTTCCATTGATTTCTTACCAAATCGAGGCACTACTTAGACCCCTTGGTAAGAGCAGAATCAATACCCTTTCTCAAGTAAATAGGAATCAACGGCATTAATAGCGTCAATCCAAACTGCATCAATAGTTTTAACAACGGGCTTAAATCAAATATGCCCTGATAATCAGCTTGAAGTAGTACAGCAATTAATCCTGCTACTACGCTTAATACAATCGTTCTCTGACCTTTAATCCAAATCATTTTAGCCCCTTAAATAACCACGCAATAAATCCTGTAAATACTATACTTAATACACCACCTACTGCTGTAATAGCTGACAGCATATTCTCGTTTTTCCTAACTCGTCCATTCTGAGTTTTTAAAAGTTCTTTAATTTCTGAAAGCGTCTCTTTTATATTCGATATGTTTGAATTTTGTTCAGCGTTCATTACTGTTAATTCTTCGAGCCGAGAGTCCATTCTATCCCTGTAATCGTTTACGTTTTTCATAGCTTTTCTGACAATTTATACAACCCAATAACCAAGGATAGAATAAAAATTTTCATTTCATTAGCCATATAATTATTGCGTCAACAATATCTGGTTCACCGTGAAGCAAGATGTATAGTATAGCTACCCAATTCATGTTGATCGATATGTTAGGTTTATTCATTTATTTTCTTCTTAATATCACCTATTGTCTTAATTCCTTGATGGTCATTATCGGTTGGTACTACTTTAATTTTATTCGGCAGAAGTTCGCCAAGCCCATTTAACCACCGAAATTCAGCTTCTTCACCATTGTACCAACGATGTGCAATGGGAAATTCTTTATCCTTGTAAATTATTGCGAATGTTGTACTCATTCTATATCCTCAAGACTTATTCCACTTGTTAGCATCAACAAATTGGTCATTACAACATCCATCGCATCCGTGTATCTCATTTTGAGATTTTTTGCCTTTGAGGAAATCTTTATTCGGATGACCTACCCCGTGCTTACAAGTATCCTCGACAAGCCCGCTTGTACGGACAACTTGCCCTTCTGCCCACTTAGGCTTTTTGTATTCCAATCGAGACGGCATTTCGCCATTGATTGCCTTGCTTAATCTGATTGAGCTATCTAAGTCCACGCTAAATATGTATTGGTAACATTGGTGTTAATTATACTCATTTGAGTACTTTTTTATCTTTTTTAATCACACCCGAAACTTCATCCCATTCCAGATTGAAGTCCACAGCATAACCGAGTTCTTCACATAAACTCTTGACAACTGTATTGAGTTTATAGAGGTCATTCTGCAAGTCTTCAATTTCTTTGTTTTTAAATCTTCTAAAAATTCTCATTTCAATACGCCTCCAAACATTTTGTTAAACATTTCACTTGATTTCATTTTTCTGTCAAAATCTTCTGCACCATTAACCATATTCCCGCTATCGGCAATATGGCAGACTTCGTGGCTTGAATAAATGTCAGGCTTTATTTCACTACCTTTAGCCAGCTTCATAATCACTTCGCCACATTCTGAACATTGTATGAGTTTCATAAGTAATCTGGTCTCCCTAATTTATCATTCCGCATCATAATAAACAGCATTTTTAGGTATCCTCAGTTTCCCATGCTCACTACGATAATACTTAACATCACCATAATCTTGAAGCTCGGATACATCCACATCAAATTTAACTCTCTCAAATGATTCTGGATGTTGCTCACTATACGAACTGCCATTCCGCACAACTGCTTCTTTGATTATGGCAGGCTTACCTACCACTTCTGCACTTACGTCGTATTTTGCCCCCTTAGAGACCCTGTAACGTGCCTTCTGTGGCTTTATTTCTTTTTCCACAAGTTCTCTCTTGACGACACTTGGGGTTTCAGGCTGATATAATGTACCAGCCCGATTAACCGTTGAAGTCCATTTAACTCGCAAGAGATTCCCTTAGTAATCCCATGAAGTAATTTCTCCCACCTTGTATTTGTGATAGGTTGAACTTCATACTATTCTCTTTATTCGACAAGTCTGAAACGTGATTAACGAGTCCAACTTGTTCTTGTGATAAGTCGCTCACTTTGTACTCTTTATCGTCGATTGTTATTGTCTGTTCTTTTTGTTTTTTAGACATTGTTACTCCTGTTTATTTAGCTTCTAATGCTTCCACTTTTGCTTGTAGTTTTTGGATTGCACCAAACATTGTAGCGTAAATTTGGTCTTTACTTAATCCATGACAATCTTCAAGCACATCTTCGCTTACTAATTTCTGCTCGGTTCGTTCTTCCTTTGCTTCTTGTTTTACGGATGGGATTTTATCGAGCAGGTCTTGTTTTGTATCACCACTATTGTATTCTAATGAGTTAGAATCCATCCACGCTTTAATCTCATCTTTGGTATTTTCGTCGGTGGGATTGTCTTCCCATTCAATCAATTCCTGTGCAGGAACAGTCTCATCTTCATAAACTTGATTGTATTTATACTCACGCTTAAAAATTGATTTTGGCATCACTTCTTCTACTTCTTGAGCAATCCACCCTAATTGATTACGGTCTTGTTTTTCCTCTAAAATACCATCTATAAATTTGTATCGTTTAAGATTAAGATTTTTAACAGTTGAATAACACAAATCTAAATCCGCATCTTCGATATTCTCTTTTAATCGCTTGTCTGAATAATCTAGAATTACGCCTGAATATCCAATGTTTCCTGCGACATCTAAAGTATAAGAAGGACTCGCAGTCCCAATCCCGACGTTGCCGTCTTTGCTTATAAACAATCTACTTGTATAACTACCATTTAAATATTCTTGAAAATTAAGTGCAGTTTGACCTGACCAGTTTTCTGTGTTTATTCTGTAACCATAAATCCCAGGATTACCATCCCCAAGTAAATCTATTATACTATCAACTTCCCCAGTATCACCTGAATTATTAGTATCTCCATTTAAAATTAAATGAGCCGCTCCTGTACTGATAGATTTAATAGTTCCAGAAACCTCTAACTTTGCTCCAGGCGAACTTGTCCCAATTCCTACCTTCCCGATCCCATTAGGCATAAGTGTGATGTTGCCGTTTGTATTTTCTGACGTGATTGCGTTGCCGTTTAGTTTGAGGTTGTCAACATTCCAAACATCTACTTTAGAGCTGGCATCAACCACCACCGCTTTAGATGCTGTTACTGTGCCTGCTGTTACACCAAGTTCAGAAGCACCTACAACATCAGAAGCAATAGATAAAGACGTTGAACCTGTAACATCCCCTGTATGCGTTACGTTTGAAACTTTTGCTGTATTTGTAGTTACTGCTGAATTATTCGCCACCTCTGTATCAAAATCAGATATAGTCGAAGCAGTTTGTGTCCCCGTATGGTTTGCCCTTGCGAGAGGGTTAGTTGATAATTTAGTATTCGCAATGCTTCCTGCTAAATGTGCGTTTGTTACTTTAAGGTTATCGATGGTTAAAGACGTTGAACCTGTAACATCCCCTGTATGCGTTACGTTTGAAACTTTTGCTGTATTTGTAGTTACTGCTGAATTATTCGCCACCTCTGTATCAAAATTAGAGATAGTTGAAGTAGTCTGTGTACCTGTATGATTTGCTCTCGCTTTTAAATTCACATCAGTATCGTTTGCTGTAGCACTTGTCGCAATTAATGATAACTTAGTAACCTCTGCATCTGTATAAGCATTTGTATCTGCGTTGCTTTCGTAAGATGTCTTTATAGAGGAAGCGTCTAAATCTTTATTTACAACCGACCAATCGGTCAATAGCGTCGGACTGTCTTGTTCCGAGATTAGAACATCCCCAACTTCTAATGCTTGCGTAAAGAATGTACCAGCAACTGTTACTGTGTACATATCGCCCTTTGTGACCCCAGAAGGTGATGTATCTAAGTCTGGTGAGTTTGTACTTGCGTTGTACCCACCAACATATTCAACTGAACTTGCAACTAAACTCTGAGCGTATGCTTTAATTGACTCGGAAGTGGCAAGTGTTGTATCTGAGGCAGTTGCCATTGTATCATCATCTATAATACTTCCAGCAGGTGTGCCTGATATATCGCTCTCCATAACAGCACCAGCACTATTTACATTTGTAGCATCTGTAACATCTGCAGAAGCTTCTATACCATCTAGTTTAGTGTTATCAGCTGTAGTAAAGTTAACTTGCGTTAGTCCACCATCACCTACTGAATAAGTAGTATTAGTATCTGTAGAACTAATAGTACCGCCAGCAGAGATAGCAAC
>Ga0209360_1001641_pt1 | contig 14547 bp, 23 predicted proteins | sample SaaInlV_130m_DNA_3_FD_184651 | JGI IMG/M metagenome (GOLD analysis project Ga0209360, IMG submission 184651) | Marine microbial communities from expanding oxygen minimum zones in the Saanich Inlet - SI037_S3LV_130m_DNA (SPAdes) (version 2) | ecosystem: Environmental > Aquatic > Marine >... | reverse complement strand
CTTTATTTAATAATTCTTCAAAATAAGCTACAGAACTTTTTACAATTAATGATGGTCTCCATGCAAGGGCATGTGCATTCATTTTTGCCATTTCCATTGCTTTAGAAAAATCACCTAATACGTATCCGCTAACTCTATCTATAACTGAAAGATATTCTCCCATTTCTATGATGTGTTGTTGCATCTCTTGATTGTTTCTTGTTTGCTCTGATTTTTGAAAACACTCTTTGATTTGTATTTCTGCATTTTTTTTAAACTCTCCAATCCAAGGATACGTTGTTCTTAAAATTAACACTTTGATAATTTCTAAATCTATATTGGCAGATTTTATTAACCCTGATAATTTTTTGTCTGATGAAATAAATTTTAAAACACTTTCTTCATGTGGTTTATCTACATTTTTTTCAGGATCAAAGTCATGAAATAATGCTGCAACATACAAATATTTTATATCTAATTCTGATAGTTTAACATTTTTTTGACTTGCAGCTAAAAGTGAAACGTATGTTACTTCTAATTCATGATTGATATTATGATATCCATAGTAATTACTTCCTAGACCTTGACTCTCAAACAAGTCAATTGTGTGGTCTAACATTTCAACGTAACAATCATCTTTTAATTCATGTTGTACCATGAGGTCGAGAATTTTATTTCTCATTGGATGGGTTTTTGCAAACTGTTGCAATGGTATTTGATCAAAATTCTTGTTTTTAAATATGATCACGGTTCTTGTTAATCTTGATTCATTCCTTCTAAAACATACTTAGAAAGATTCAATAGAATTATGATTTGCTTCTTTTTCGATGTCTATTAATTCTGATTTACTTGATATTCTTATGACTTCTAGAACAAACTCTTCTAAATATGAGATTCAAATCAATGAAACGTCATTTCCTATAACTGATATTTTGATTACACATTCCCCAACACCAGTTAATGAACCTACAACACGTGGTGGCGTTTATTTTTCTGATAAATTTGCATACAAAATTAAAGGCATGATCAAAGATCTTTCTGTAATTCCACTACTCACAGAAAAAATGCTTGGGCCTAATACTGAATTTGGAGAACTTAAAATCACCACTCAAATTAATTCTGATAATACTATTATTAATTTGGAAATATTTACTAACCTCACAAATAGTGTTCAGACTCCTGATTCTATTGAACTAAGTATGATTATTTTAAAACTAAATTCTATTTAATCTACTTTCAGATATTTGTCATAGGTTTGTCTGCTTTCTTCATCCGATAATACTTCATACGCTTTATTCAATGCTGCCATCTCTTCTTCAGAATTCTTTTTTGTTCTATCTGGATGTGTTTTTTTTGCTAATTCTCTAAAACTATTTTTGATTTCTTCTTGTGATGCATCATTTGATACTCCTAAAACTTCATAATAATTTATAAAATCATCATTTGTTATGGCATCTCTGAATTCTTTATCTTCTTTAGTGTTTTTTCGTTTTCCTAATTCTTCATAATCATCTCCCCAATCTGAATGATATTTTTCAAATGTTTTTTCTTTTTTTGATTCTAACTTTTCTTTATCATATGTTGTTTTTCTACGAAGTATAATGTCCCTTGCCAAAAATAAAAAGATTCCAATTATTACTATTGAAAAACTTGAAAATAAAATTATTTTTTCTTCATCTGTTACTTCAAGTTCCATATCTAGCCCATTATTTTGTGCATAAGCTGTTTGTGTGATCCCCAAAATTATAATTGAGGTAATAATTATTTTTAGAATATTCATTTTATTTCATCTATGCAAGTCTAAAATCTTCTTTTGTAGTATTTAGAACTACATGTGTGATTGTGTTTTCCACATTTGGAATGGCAGCTAAATCCTTTACAAATCTACTTAATCCATCTCTTTCCTTGAATTTTGCTATAACTATTGTGTCTGTAGATCCTGTAATGTCATAAACCCCGCACACATTTTCAAATTTTGCAATTTCATCTTCAATACTCACAATTTTATCATTTTTTGCTATAATTTCAATAATAGCAGTGAGTGAATACCCTACTTTTTCATGATTTATCAATGCAGAATATCCTAAAATTATTTTTTCCTTTTCCATTTTTTTGATTCTAGTCAATATTGTTACTGTAGACATTCCAAGTTTTAGTGCAAGCTGTCTTGCAGATAACCTTCCATCCATCATCAAATTTTTGAGTATCCTTTCATCTGTTTTATCCAAACTTGTATTTTATACTCTCAAAAAATTATTTAAATTTTGACTATATTTTTGTAAATTTGTTTAATTTTAACTTCTTTTTCTTTGTATTATCTTTTCAAATTTAATACAATCATGGTATATTCTAAATTATGAATGATATACAAGATCTTTTGGAACAAGGGCACTCTTTTTTGAAAGAATCAAAATTTGATTTGGCTTTGGGTTTCTTCGAACAAGCTCTTCTTTTGAATCAAAATAATCCTGATCTTTGGAATTACAAAGGAGTTGCACTTCGTGGCATGGGTAGATATGAAGAAGCTATGGATTGCTTTAACAAATCTCTAAAAATTGATCCTAGGGATAAATATTCTTCATAGTTTGAATTAATTCATTTTATCCAGAGCACTAGAAATTTAGATTATGTGTTGTGGTATCTATTGTTTGGTTATTGTGTAATTATCGCTTACTTAATACATAATTTTATCAAATTTTATGATGAGTATTCAGATTTTACAACCTCCATTAGATAATTCTAATGTAAAAAATTCATTTATTATCAGCAGTATGCTATCTGATACTGTGGATGTAAACATAGATCAATTGCTGACAGAAGCTTTTGAATGCGTTGAGGATGGTAATTATGCGGATGCTTTAAAATTATATAATTTGGTTTTACGCCATGATCACACCAATATTCATGCACTCGTTGATAAAGGCGTAACTTTACAAAATATGGGAAGAATAAAATCTGCCATTATTTCTTATGATAAAGCACTATCTATTTCTCCTGATAGTATTGATGCATGGATAAACAAGGGTACTGCATTACATTCTGATCAAAGATATTTGGATGCAATTGATTGCTATGATACTGTTTTGGGTATTGATAAAAAATGTACAATGGCATTAGCCTACAAAGGATTGTCTTTGGGTGAAATGAATAATTTACAAGAGGCGATAAAATATTTCAAAAAAGCACTATCTATTGACAAATACCATGATTTGGCAAATATATCAAAACAAACTGCTCAGGATTTATTGAAATCTATTAAGAAAAATAAATCTAAAATACAGTAACATCGCCTGGTGCTGGCTCTCGTTGATCTTGTTTTTCATGAGACTCAAAAAATTCTTTATGTGCTGAATTATGATGGTCTTTGAGTTTTTCTATATTTTCAAATCCTTCATGACATAGGTAACATTTTGGTTTATGTTCGTCTACTAAAGGAAGCACCATGTTATTGATCATGTCAATGACTACTTATTTCTTGAGACTATAAGGAATATATCCTGATGACGAAAAATAATGTTATGTTAGAACAGTTAGTTGGGGACTCTCAGGCTTTAGATCGTGCATTATCTGGAGAAGAATTATCCTACAAAGATGGTATTGAATTAATGAATTATGATAATTTGCATTTACTTGGAGCAGTTGCTGATGCAACTCGAAAAAGATTAGTTGGAAATACTGTCACTTTTGCTGCATCATACTACATGAATTACACTAATGTTTGTGCTGCTAGTTGCCAAATGTGTGCATTTTATCGTAAAGACGGAGCTGATGATGCATATACGTTAACTCCACAAGAAATTGAACAAAGGGTTGGTATTGCAAAACAAATGGGTGCAACTGAAGTTCATATTGTTGGTGGATTTCATCCAAATCTCCCGTTAGAATATTATGAAGACATGATGAGAACCATAAAAAAAAGTCATCCTCAACTTAACATCAAAGCATTAACTGCAGCTGAAATTTATTTTTTATCCAAATTAACAAAAAATTCTACTAAAGAAATTTTATCTCGTTTAAAAGATGCCGGACTTGATTCAATGCCTGGTGGAGGTGCTGAATTATTTCATCCGGATATTCGAGGAAAAATTGTTAGGGGAAAATGCACTGGTCAGCAATGGTTAGATGTAATTGAAGAGGCTCATAATATGGATATCAAAAGTAATGTTACCATGCTTTATGGTCATATTGAAAAACCTGAACACATTGTTGATCATCTCATAAAGATTCGTGATTTACAAAAGAAAACTAATGGTCTGCTTACTTTGATTCCTTTAAAATTTAGTTTAGATAATACTGAATTAGAGCAGGAACATTTGGTAAATAATGAATGTTCATCTGTTTATGATTTGAGAATAATTGCTTTATCTAGATTGATGCTTGCAAATGTATTGAATAACATTTCAGTATACTGGGTAGCTTATGGAAAGAAATTATCTCAAGTGGCATTATCAAACGGTGGAAATGATTTGGTTGGAACTGCCTTTTCTGAGGAAATCTACAAAGCTACTGGTAAGGAAACTTCTTCTTCTGTTGATGATCTTGCAACAATGGTACATGAAATTGGTCGTGTCCCTGCTCAAAGGAATACTCATTTTAATATTTTAAAAAAATTTTAACTTATTTGCTTTTTAATAGAATCTAACTTTTCTTCCATTTTGAGATGTTTATCTCGTCTGGAATCTATTTTGAGGATCACCTCTACTCTGGCAATTCCTAGATTGTGAACTGTTTCCATCATTTGTTTTGCTGCAGTATTTATGACATCTATGTTATCTGATTCTAGAATCGTACCCATTGAATTAATTTCATATCTTAAATTTTCAATTTTTTGAATTGATTCTATTGCTTTTGCAATGTAGAAACTAGCACTGGTAGTTCTTGTAGCCATTGGATATATGCTAATTTCTGCCTGAATCATTGGTGTTAGTAAGATGATTTGAGATTAAAAGTTTTGAATTATTCTGCTGGCTTTTTTTCCTTTCTTGTAGCACTGTCTTTTTTCCTTCTTGCCCCAAAACTAATCAAAACTAGTAAGAATCCGACACCGATTAAAATCCCTGATAACATTTGATAAGCTTGGTTTTGATCCTCTGCTATCAACAAATCAATAACTTCTTCCTCACTCATTCCTGATTGGCCTATTGGTTGGTCTGAATATGCAAAAGTGATTATGATTCCTACAATGATCATCCCAAGTCCTCCGGCTAGGATTTTTTTATCTATTAAAACCAATTCTATCTCTTATTACCTTTCCATCATATATTAGGTATCTGAACTAATTTTTAATTATAGAAATAAAATTACTCAAATTCTTCTGGTGGTTTTTGAACAAAAACATTGCATACTAGTGCATCTGTTTTTGTATCTCTGTACTGAACATTACATGTGACAAATTTTCCTTTCAAAGCTCTCTCCAAATCATCTTGTGTTGTTTCTAAGTATTGAGGCTCTTCAGGATTGTCAATTTTTGATATTACTATTTTCTCTGTTTTTCCGTATTCATCTTTGTTGTCTTTTCTGAAATGACTAACAAGTAATTCAAATGCATTATTTGTTAAAATTCCCATTACAGGACCTCCGATACCGTCTCCCATCACTGATTAATTTTTTTTGTTCTATAATTACTTGGTGGCTATACTTATTTCAAAATCAGGAACAAGGCCTTTTTCTTTTGCCATCTCAAAGAGTCTTCTAATGGATTCTTCTCCTGGGTCTCCCATGTTTACTGTTACTTTGTTTACATACATTTTTACAAATTTTTCAATTAGACTACGTTCCTTTCCTCTGGAATATTGCATTGCATATTCTATTGCATCATCAAAATGTTCAATCCCAAATTCAATTGATTTTTGTAAATATTTATCAAATTTTACTATCGTATCCATGCCTAAGTCCGTTCTCATAACATTAATCCCAAGTGGAACTGGTAAACCATTTGTTGTTTTATCCCACCATTCCCCAACATCTAAAATTTTGACATTACCTTCTTGTTCATAAGATAATTGGGTTTCATGAATGACTAATCCTACATCTACTTTACCTGATTTAACGGCCTCTGGAATATCGCTGAAATTCATTTCAACATAATCAAATTTACCAATCATTAACTGTAACAGCAAAAATGCTGAAGTCATTTTTCCTGGTATGGCGATTTTACATTTTTTAATCTCATCAATTGTCATTTGTTTTTTTGCAGTGACAATTGGACCATAATTAATTCCAAAGCTTCCTCCACTTCTCAAGATTGTATACCCTGGAATGAATGCACATGCATGAACTGAAACTGCAGTAACATCAAGTTCTGGATCCGTTGCTTTACGATTTAATTTTTCAATATCCTCAATGACATGATTTACCTTAAAATCTGGAGATGGCACTTTATCTGTAAACATTCCATAAAACATGAATGCATCATCTGAATCAGGAGTATGCCCTACAGAAATTTCCATATCTATTACCTTGATTCTGGTAATAAATACCAAAAAGAAGAGAAAGAAATAATGTCTATTTGTTGCATCAAAAATTTTTTGATATTTCTAACCTTGTGATCTACTGATCTTTTCAAAAACTAAGGTTTAATACCTGAATCCAAAGTTTTGCGAATATGGTAAAATTCAAGTCTACATCTGATGTGATGAAAATTATCAAGAATAAAGACAATATTCGTAATTTTGGTGTCATTGCACACGTAGACCATGGAAAAACAACAATGAGTGACAGCCTTTTGGCAAACTCTGGAATTATTGCTCCCTCAGCTGCTGGAAAAGCACTTGCTATGGACTTTGATAAAGAAGAGCAAGAAAGAGGAATTACAATTTACCAAGCAAATGTTACTTTACTCTTTACCCAAAAAGATCAAGATTATGTAATTAACATGATTGACACTCCAGGACACGTTGACTTCAGTGGAAGGGTAATTCGAAGTCTTAGAGCAATTGACGGTGCAGTAGTAGTTTGTGATGCAGTAGAAGGTATCATGACACAAACAGAAACAGTAACTAGAATGGCACTAGAAGAAAGAGTAAAACCAGTTTTGTTTATCAACAAAGTAGATAGACTGATTAAAGAACTTAGATTAACTCCAGAAAAAATGCAAGCACAATTAGCAGAAGTAGTTTCAAATTTTAATCAACTAATTGACACATATGCCGAACCAGAATACAAAGAAAAATGGAAAGTGTCCATTCAAAATGCAAGTGTAACATTTGGTTCAGCCAAAGATAGATGGGCAATTAACACTGATTTAATGAAAGAGCGAGGAATCACATTCAAAGATGTAATTGATGCATATACTGAAGAAAAACTTGATGCACTTATCGAGAAAGCACCACTAGCTGATGCGGTACTTGGAATGGTAGTAAAACATCATCCCTCACCAAAGGATGCAATTCCATATAGAATTCCACAAATTTGGAAAGGTGATTTAGAATCTGATGTTGGTAAAGCTTTGCTTGCAGGAGCAGACGATGGTCCAACAATTATGATGGTTGTAAACATGGTGTTAGATCCTGCAGCAGGTCCTGTTGCAATTGGAAGATTATTTTCTGGCACTATCAAAGATGGTCAAACTTTACACATTATAGATGAGAAGAGAGAAGGTAGAGTCCAATCTGTTAATTTCTTTATGGGTAACCAAAGAGAACAAGTTGGAGAACTTGGCGCAGGAAATATCCCTGCATTATTAGGATTAACTGAATGTAGAGCCGGTAACACTTTGTCTTCAATTAAAGACATTCCAATGTTTGAGGGTGTCAAATATGTTTCAGAACCTGTTGTCCAAATTGCAATAGAGCCAAAACATCCTAAAGATCTTCCTAAACTCGTAGATATTTTAAGACAACTCACAATTGAGGATCCTAATCTGGTTGTAAAAATTGATGAGGAATCTGGTGAAACAATTGTTGCAGGAATGGGGGTGTTGCACTTGGATGTTGCAGTACATAGAATCCAGGATGCAAAATGTGATATTATAACATCAGAGCCTTTGATTAACTATAGAGAAACTGTAAAAGGCGGATGTGAAGCCATCATGGCAAAATCTCCAAATAGACATAATAAAATTTTCATGAAAGTAGAACCATTAGAGCCTGAAATTGCTCACATGCTTAGAACTGGTGAAATTAGTGATGTTAAAGACAAAACTGTAGTTAAAGACTTGTTAAAAGGTGCAGGTTGGGATACTGATACTATCAAGAGAGTTATGAAACTTGATTCTCGTGGAAATGTTTTGATTAATGGAACTAAAGGTGTTCAATTTGTACAAGAATCAACTGATTCTATAAATTCTGGATTTGAAGAGGTAATGAAAGAAGGACCTCTTTGTAAAGAGCAGATGAGAGATTGTAAATTTATCTTTACTCACTTTGTTCCTCACGAAGATACAGCACACAGAGGATTATCCCAATTGGGACCTGCTTCACGTCGTGCATGTATGGGTGCATTGTTAACTGCAGGTACTGCTGTTTTAGAGCCAACATTGGCAATAGAAGTTCGTGTTCCTACTGATTTAGTTGGAAATGTTGCAACTATCCTTTCAGGTAAACGTGGTAAAGTACTTGACATGTCTCAAAAAGGTGCATCAAGTATTGTAGTTGGTGAAATTCCAGCTTCTGAAACATTCACCTTGTCTGAAGCTATGAGAGGTCAAACTGCAGGACGTGCAACTTGGAATACCTCATTTAAAGAATGGACTGAAGTTCCAAAATCTATGTTGGCAACTGCCGTATCTGATATTCGAAAACGAAAAGGATTGGCACCTGAACCTCCTGGCATTGGCGAATTTATCGATAAAGAATAATACACAACACTTTCTTTTTACTGATAAAAAAATTATTTGTTAATGTGAGTCGTTTGTTGAATGTTTTTTAATCATAATGATGGTGAAAATTTAACATGTCTAATGAGGAATTAATAAAAAAATTCTACATTGCCTTTAAAAATCAAGATATCAAAACATGTTTTCAATTATGTCATGAAAATATAGAATGGCAACTCATGGAAGGAATGCCAAATGGTGGGAAATATGTTGGAAGAAAACAAGTATTTGAAAATTATTTTCCAAACATGTTGAAAAATTTCAAAGAATTTCATGCTACTCCTGAACAATTTTTAAAATTTGATGACCATGTGATGGTTTCTGGAAGATATCATGGGATGTCAAATAATGACAAGATGTTTGATGTCCCATTCTCACATGTATATTTAATTAAAGAAAATCAAATAACTCAATTTAGACAATTTACTGACACGCAAAAAATTCAAGACTGTTTGAATTGATATGTAAAATTGTGATCCTCTAAAATCTCTAAAAATATAATTTCAGTTAATTCAAAGTATTTTCTGTACTATTGTATGCGTAAACTATCTTTTTCATTAACGATATTTTTTAATAGTTGACCTGTATTATATAGGTCGACCTAGATATGATAAGTCATATGATGCCTAATTCTGAAATGCATAAGCGTGAACGAATTGTTTTTGAGATGATCAAAAATAACCAAGATTTACATCATAATGCCTTACTGAAATTAATAGTTCCAGAATTTATGGCTAAAACAACTTTTGAGAAAATCAGAAATTCATTATTTGAAAAAAACGTAATTTCAATAACTGTAAAAAAAAACATGAAATTTTATTGTCTTACAGAAAACTATGAACACAAATCTTACCAACATATAGAATTATTCACTAATACTTTATTTCATGATTTGAAATTAAAAATTAAACGACTAGATACAGAATATTCTCATAAGGATATTGATGAAAAAATAACACTTTCTAATTCTCTTTTGAAACAATTGTTTCAAACTGATGCTGGATTTACTTTTTTAGATTCTATAAAAAATCCAAAAAAAACATTATATCGAGATGAACATTTAACAATACAGCAATTAATTCACAAGATAATTAAAATAATTCAAAATGATGACGATTTTGAAATCATTTTTCCATTAATAATGGGGTCTCTTGGAATCTTTATGCCTAGAAATTTTTAGATTTCATCTAGTTATTTATTCAGGTATGTTTCATTGTTAGTCAATGGGGTTACTATACACAAAGGTGCATTTGGATTTTGATGAACATGACTGGAAAGAAATTTCAAGTAATCCAATTGTTTTTCAAACCATTAAAGATGATGTAACTTTAGAAATAGAAACAACTTCGCAAAAATTATACAAATTAAATTTCAAGAAAAACGGAAAATTAAACATGTTTAGAGTTACTGGGCAATTCCGTCTTACTTGGAATAATGATGATATTCTCTAGTTTATCAATATAATAATGGGTATTTTGTAATCTGATTTGTGTCTTTAGAGGAACAAATTAAAAAAACTTTGAATAATTTTGAGGATGCCTCTTTTGAGACCATTCTTGAAATTATTAATCAAATTCAGCCTCATTTTAGAAGTGAATTAACTTCGGAATATCTTAGTGGAAAAATCCAAAAAATCCAAAATGAATCTGATAATACTAAAAAAAAGAATCAATGTAAGGCGCTATTACCATATTTTAATTGGTATTTACAAGGCCTCTAAAATTACTCTGAATACTGTTTTAGTTTACTATGTGCTATTTTGATTAAATCTAAATCTTTTTTTGATTCTGGTATATTTTCTATTAATTTTAAAAAATACTCATGACCTGTTTCATCTGCCTTTTGAATATCTGATTCATAACATGATAATGCTGTTTCTAAAAGTTGTATGTCTTCTTTTAATTCATTTACTTTTTGAATGTCTTCAATACTATCTTGAATCCTCTGAATCATTTCTATAACTTTTGGATGTCTTTTCATTGCCTGTTGAATTAAAATCGGCGCAAACATTGCAGCAGCCTCTTTTAATTCCGGACTATCTTCTATACTTCTTAATCTTTTTTTGTAATGTTTTAAAGACTTTAAAACGATCTCATATCCTCCCTCATCTTTTAGATAAATTGCACCCAACCATACCTTATCTGACATTTCTTAATTTTCCATATTCCTATTGATATAATTTAGTTACTTAATTCAAAACTTGTTTTAAATTTTATACGTCAAAATTTTCTTGAATTGGGGATTCGTTTCTATTTATGAGATATAGTAAAATCCCTGCTAATGTGACACCCATGCCACTAAGACCAATAAACGTGCCACCGATATATTTGATATTTCTCATTATCGGCTCTGTTTGACCTGTTTGTATCGAATAATATACTGCTAAACCCATAACAAACATACTTAATCCTATAATGATAATTGGAATACCTGTCTTCATCTTATTTATTTTCATTTTGATTGTTAATTAAACATAGATGATATAATTTTAAAGTGATTTTGAAATTTTTTCTAATTATGTTGTTTAGACTCTGTGACCTAAAATTTTCAATTATTTTTACTATGAAGTTGATCTAACACCTGATTTTCTTAAAAAGTTTTTTTTACTATCTATAATTAAAAATAATGAAAATAATGTCTGAATTAGAACCTCTATCTTTAACACAGACAATAGAAAAAGTTGATAATTTGATAGACGCCGGTATTGGCGATACTGGTAGATTACATTATATTTCGGAATTTCTAAAAAATAACCGACCACTTTACCATTCTGATCAGATCTATCTTGAAAATAAACTTGGTACTTCATTTGTTGTTGAAGAAGAAATCATAGAGGAAAATAAAACATTGCCCAAAATTAAAGAATTAATACATAATGGTATTGGTGATCCTGGACGGTTACAACACATCTATGACATGGTGGTAGATAACAAATCCCTTTACCATTCTGATGTCGTATATTTGGAATCAAAACTATCTCCTCCAATATTTGAATCTCCTACTGCTGTAACACATACTTTGGATGTGCCAGAATACGTTGAATCCATACCCAAAAAATTATCATCTAAAATTAACGGTACTATGCCTAAAGGTTGGAATTCTAGTGATAATTCTGAACTGAAAACAATTTCTGAAAGTATTATACATGAAGAAGAACTTGTAAATCAACAAAATAATCCATCTGCAGAACTTGACTCTAATCGATTAAAACTATCCCAATTAATTTCAAATAGAAAAAAACATGAACAAAAAGTTTTGGATGAAAAATCTTTACTGCAATCACAAATTCAGGATGAACATTTAAGAATTGAAATCCAAACAAAAATTTCTAATGATATACTTAAACAAAAAGAAGAACTTGAAAAAATTAAAAATGAACGAGTTACTGTTATTGAAAAAATTGATTCTGAAAAATTAAAAATTTCTAATGATCTTTTACAACAAAAAAAGCAATTAATTCAAACACAACTTGAACAAGAAAAAATTGAAAAACAAATCAAAAATGAACAGATTTTTTTGGCTAAAACAGCAGAAGATCAAAAATTGCGACTATCATTACAAACAAAGGTTGCACATGAAATTAAATTAAAACAGACTAAATTGGGACAAACTAAACAGGATTATGATATAATCAAGTCACAAATTAGTGAAGAAAAATCAAAAATTAATGAATCCTTGAAATTAAAAAAATTAATTAAATCTCAGGAAAAAGATTTGATTAAAGCAAAAGAAATTAGGATTGATTTGATAAACACCATTTCCAAAGAAAAAGATTCCTTGTCAAAATTGACTCTTGAAGAAAAATCAAAAATACGATCCCAAGCATTATTGGTTAAACAACTTAAAAAAGAAGAAATTTTTTTAGAGTCTCTTCAAAAGAAACATGATAAAATAGAACAACAAATTAAAAAGAAAAATCAAAAATTAAAAGAAAAACAAGAAAAAATTAAAAAACAAATTTCAATAAAAAACAAAAAATTAAAGTCTCTTAAAACTAAACCCTTATCAAAAAAATCTGTAACAAAACAGAAACTTGCAACAAAAAAGAAATCTTTGAAATTAAAAAAATGATCGTTATATGATCTTTTTTGATTCTTAATTTATAAAATATTTCTCAAAATGTCTGGGTGTGCTTGTATTATTACCATAATAATTACTCATTTTTATTTTAAATCCAAAATGTACTCATTAGATTATATTTAGTTGGAACTTATTACAAATTGAATATGGTCGCAAAGAAAAAAATTGATCTATTGGAGATTGTTCAAAAAATTATTAATTTGGATCCTAAAATGAGATTTGGGGCTATAATTGATCCAAAAGGCCACATTCGTGAAGCTATTATGAAAACTGGAAAAACCAGTATGAAATCCCAAAAAGAAGAAGAACACTTCTGTGCTCAAGTTGCTCAAAGAAGATCAATGAGAAAAGAATTTGATAAATCTCTTGGAAAGGTAAGATACGTTCATGTTGAAAGAGAAAAGGTTTCTCAAATGGTAATTTATACAAAAAGAAATATCATTTATTTTACAATGGAGCCTGAAATGCCAATTAGCACTAAAATCAGATTAATTACAAAAATAAAGAAAATTACTGCTGATCTTTAGAACTTATTTAGATAATTCATCATCTGTTGTATTATGACTTTTCATAAATATCTTGGAGATTCTAAAATGTTTGAATATGATAAACATTATCGAGAATGTCAGCAATCCAACAAACCTTTCATCAAATTTCGAATTAATCCCAGTCATGGAAATTTCTTTGTTCAGATTGATTTGATGACGTGCAATTATAATTTATCAGAGTTGGATCAAAAAGAAATTCAACAATTAATTCTAGATGAAATAAACTTTGTAAAATCTAATCAAATATGTGAATTTAATGATTTTAACATCGATAAGGAGGTTGCTTGGTTTGATGGTGTATCTGCTGATCATGTGCATGATTTTTGTGAAAGTTTGTATGATTTAACTCAAAAAAATCATTTCTAGAATCGTATCATGTTTTTTAGAATTTTATCTATTACTTGAAGTTCTTGCCTTCTTTCTTTTATGATGGTTTCATTCCATTTCTTTGCAAATTCTGATTGTTTATCTATTTTTTCTAATTCTTCTATGTATTTGATTAGGTGTATTTTGTAATCTTGAAGTAAATCTAGATGTTTATTGTGATTTTTTTCACTTGGAGTTACCATACCATTCCTCTTCTGTTATGTCTGGAAACATTTCTCTTAATCTTTTCTGATCTTTTTCCATGGCTTCTATTCTCTTATCTAGATGTTCTTTGATTGCATTTTCTTTTTCTACATGTTTTTCTTCTTTAATTTCTTTGATGGTATTGATTAATGATCTATAGTACACCATATGATTTTTTTTTGATTCTTCTGATTTATCTTCATCTTTTACATCCATTTCATCTCTTATTTTATTGAAAATAAGTACTTGACCATTATTTTCAGGTTTACACTAATATTGCAATGTCTAGCGATTTTACTACACTAAACACCCTCAAATCCCTCAAAACAAATCGGTATTTCTTTAGCGTCCTTGAGGTGTATGTATGAACAGTTTCTTGTCTAGTGAACGATCAAAGGAATCTTATTTTGAGAAAATTTCATCAGAACCTGAAAATACAATTCGTAACAGAAAAAATGCAATTAGGAGTTTTGAAAAGTTTTCAATTGAACAACTTGGTGAATCATCTGATTCTGTAATTGTAGAACTAAAAAAGATCAAACAAGAATCAGAACC
>Ga0209360_1001618_pt1 | contig 14646 bp, 11 predicted proteins | sample SaaInlV_130m_DNA_3_FD_184651 | JGI IMG/M metagenome (GOLD analysis project Ga0209360, IMG submission 184651) | Marine microbial communities from expanding oxygen minimum zones in the Saanich Inlet - SI037_S3LV_130m_DNA (SPAdes) (version 2) | ecosystem: Environmental > Aquatic > Marine >... | reverse complement strand
GGTAACCCCGAAGCGGACAGATCTTAATGCGTTAACCAGCACGCGAATATGAGGATGCTCAGTCCATGGTCATAAGCCACTTATAGAGCACAAGAGATCAGGTTGCAAAAGGGGCGTCTATATGAGGAATTATAACAGGGCTTTTCGATCGAAAGTCTGAGTATCGAATCAGATCGGTTGCCTGCTTGTTTTATGAAAGAGTGGAGCGGAATGACGATTAGTAGTTAAACGCTACCAAGTTTTTTGTTGTTTGTGGTTATTGGCTGACCTGGTGATGGGCGATTAGCCAACATAATTTCTGTTGGGAATACTGCCCAGCCGAAGGCTACTCCTGGCCTGTGAAGCCAACGACCCCTGAAGAGCTTGATACGATTTCTCATAAAATCGCTAAACAGGTATCCCGATACAAGTACCCCGTCTGACGGCTAATGTTCGGGAAATGGTGTTTGGTCACCCAAAGCAATCCTGAAGGCAAGCGCTTCGGCAGATTTAAGAAGCAAGCGAGTCGAAGAAGAGTTTATATCCTGCTCGCCGCCCACGATCATTAAGCCTTCGATGACAGCGGCCAGCAGGGTTGCCCGAAGGGTTACTTCTTCCTGACTCTCGTCCGGAACCAGGGCACTGATATGGAAACTCAATTGAGCAATATCGATGGCATAAAGTTGGCCAAACTTTGCGCCGGAAAAATCATCCAATGATCCGATAACAGCCCAGAGTTGGACGAAAAACCGACGGGTTTTACTGGATGTAATTTCGTTGAAATTGAAATTCAGCACTGCTTTGAAACGTTCAGTCGGAGAAGTCCCAACTGTGCTGAGATGGTCATCGTAGGCTTGTTGATAGATCTTCTCGAGCTCAACGAATAAGGCTTCGATAAGATCTCCGCGGGTTTTGTAGTAGTACTGGACGTTGGCCAGACTAATGTCAGCCCGTTCCGCTACATTTCGCATCGTAAACCTGGAGATATCCTCCTGTTCTAGTACTTCTTTGGCCGCGACCATGATCCTGGCGGCTGTTACTTTACCAGCACGCCGGGTGGCTGTGCCTTGGCGTACACCTGCGGTTTTCCGATTACTTGTTCTGCCGGTGGCACTTTTCATTCTGACTCTTGGGTTTTCCATGCGATTGGAAAGACTATATGACAATTCGAAATATTTGTCACTTGACATATTTATTGTCAAATGACCTAATATAGGTCAAATGACTTAACATAGGTCAACTGACATAATATTTAAGGGATGGGTGAGAGAGATGTGCCAGACAAAAGATGACTCGGGCCAAAATCAAAAGAATAACGGTGAATCTCCACACACCAGTATCGACTCGCCCAGACGAAAATTTCTAAAGACGGCTGGTATAGGTGTAGCAGCGGCAACTGTTTCACCGACACTGCTAGCCGCATCGTCAAAATCCGCAATTACCGTCACCGATAACGGTTACGACGTAATAGTGATTGGTGGTGGATTCGCGGGTGTCACTGCGGCACGGGACATCAGCATGCGAGGTCATCGCGCGCTGATTCTCGAAGCGCGACCGCGGCTTGGTGGGCGTACCTTTACCAGTCGGTTTGCAGATCACAACATAGACCTCGGAGGAACCTGGTTCGGCAACTCCCAGCCTTTCATCTGGGCTGAGAAAATGCGTTATGGATTGGAGCTAGCTGAGAGTGCAGCAGCAAATTCAGAGCAGACTATCTGGATGAACGGCGACAATCGTGTTGTTGGTGATGGTTCAACTTATGCGCAAATCTATGGTTCGGCGGCTGAAGCTTTCTATGCACCGACCCGAGAATACCTGCCAAGAGCCTTTGATCCTCTGTTCAGGAAAGATTTTGGTGATCTCGACGAGACAACTGCAGCACAAGCTATTGATCGACTCGATTTGACTCAGGTGCAAAAAGACCTGTTACACAGTTTCGCGGGAATTAATGGCCACTCTTTCTCTGACAAGAGCAGCTATCTCGACCAGCTTCGCTGGTATGCACTCGGTGATTACGACCTCTGGAACATGTGGGACAACCTGTCCCGTTATCGCTTTGCCGGCGGCACAAAATCACTGATTGAGAAAATCCACGCTGACGGTGACTTCGAAACACGATTAGGTACGGTCATAAGCGAGGTTCACCAGGACGGCGACAAGGTTACAGTAACGACGAATAGGGGTGAGAAGATCGAGGCGCGCTCGGTAGTCGTTGCTGTTCCACTCAATTGTATTCACGACATCAAATTCAGCCCCTCTATATCAAAAATAAAACTTGAGGCCAGCCGAAGAGGGCATACAGGTTCAGGCACGAAGCTTTATGCACAGGTAGAAGGGAAGAATCCGGTGTTTATGGGGCATGGCAAGGAGTCAATGCCGCTCTGTTTTGCGTGGACCGAATACAACGATGCCCACAGTCAGGTGGTCTGTGGGTTTGGCTTGAGTCCCAATCTGCTCGATGTGAATGATGATGATGAAGTTCAGGCTGCTTTTAACCAGTATATGCCGGGTTTACGCATCAGCGAATCTGTTAGCTACGACTGGAACCATGATCCCTATTCAAAAGGTACCTGGTGCATGTACCCACCGGGTATGTTGACCAGCAGTCTGGCGGAACTTCAACGCCCGGAAGGTAACATCTTTTTTGCAGGTGCAGATATCGCCAATGGGTGGCGTGGATTTATAGACGGAGCCATCGAAAGCGGTGCCAGAACGGCAACGCAAATTGATGAGTATCTTTCAGCAGGAGCGTCTGCATGAGGTTTATCAGACTAATACCACTAGTGACGCTGTTCGTGTCCGGCTGTGTGATTGCCGGTTCACAGCCGGTCACATTGGTAGGTGGTTTTGTCGCAGTTGGTCATCCCGCGATTGCGACAGGGCCAGAAGGTCAGACATTTACCTACGGTGTCCGCGGCGGCATGATTCTGGAGATGCCATCTGGCCAGAAAATCAAACTATCGATCGACTGTACCGGCATCGATTCCGTTGGCAAAGGTCAGCAAACAGACGGACACGGTCATTGTGTCTGGCGTGATGGCGATGACGATCAGTTGTTTGTCTCACTCAAAACCATCGCGTCGGGAAACCGCTATTCAATTACCGGTGGTACTGGCAAATGGCGAGCATCAACGGGATCAATCGATACCACGTTTACCTATTTACCTGCACCGGCACCCGAACTTTTTCTTGGTGTGGAGGAAGGCTCGGGTCATCTGGAACCTAGGGCCACAGACAAATGAAGACCTGCTATTGGTTGATACTCACTTTTTTCAGTCATATAGCCCTGTCTGACACCCGTTGTGATGCAGAAAGGGGTAAGAAGTTATATAGGAAATGTGCCATCTGCCACAGCCTGGATCCTTCTGCACCACAGGGTGCCGGGCCCAATCTTCATGCAATTATGGGCAAAAATGTCGCTAGTGGATCAGATTTTCCATTTTCTCAGGCATTGGAAGAAAAGGGAGGCACCTGGAATGACGAGTCCCTTGAAGTGTTTCTGAAAAACCCGATGAAGGACGTTCCGGGGACGGTGATGGCTTTCGCCGGATTCAAAAAAGAAGAAGACCGTAAACAGATCATCTGCCATTTGCGCTCAGCATCTGGTCAATAACTAAGCAAAAAGGAGAACAAAGTGAATCATCGAATCAGCCTGTTTTTTGTTGCTGGGTTAGCCATGTTGTTTAACGTTGCTAACGCCGCTGTACTTGAGGAGGTAATCGTGACCGCACAAAAGCGTGAGCAGAGTGCGCAGGACGTAGGTATATCAGTGACTGCACTCAGTGGGGCACAGACCGAAGCTCTTGGTTTGCACACCACTCAGGAAATCATTCAACAGATTCCTGGTTTGCAGGTTCAGTCGTTCACCCCGGGGTTTACTACCTTTAACTTACGCGGTATTTCCCAAAACAATTTCCAGGACAACCTGGAAGCGCCTGTGGCGGTGTATTTGGATGATATCTACTTTGGTAGCATGAACGCCGTGAACATGCAGATGTTCGACATGGCCGCAACCGAAGTATTGCGCGGCCCCCAGGGTACACTTTTTGGTCGCAACGCTACTGGTGGCTTGATTCATTTTCGTACCCGTAAGGCAGACGAAGATGAGTTCAATGGTTATGCCAAAGTCTCCTTTGGCGAACGAAGCAATAACGTGGTGGAAGGCGCCGTAGGCGGAGCGCTGAGTGACAGTGTCCGTGGCAGAATTGCCGGCCGTTGGGAACAAGCTGATGGTTATGTGGAAGCAGGAAGTGTTGCTGCAGGTGTGCTCGGCCCCACAGGATTTACCGCCACCGGTAGCGATGCAATCGGCGCTGATGGTTTTGTTTTACGCGGCAATTTGCAAATCGATATTTCGGATAGAACCTCCTTGGATCTTTCTGCGATGCGCACCGAGGATGACGATGTCGACTCAGGGCACTATGTCGTTAGATTTACGGGCGCCGAACCAGATACACTTTTTGGCCTGGAAAATGGACCAGTGCTTACCGGAGATGTGCATAGACACGCCTCGGATGTCACTGATACAGGTTTAAATCGCGACAGCACTGTCCTAAGTTTTCACCTCCGTCACGACTTTACCAACGGCATGCAGTTGGATTACATCGGAGCCTTTCAGGATGTGTACAAATTTAATAAGGAAGACGCTGGAGGTGGGTTAGTGTTTTTTCCTTTTTCCACCAAAGCCGATTACGAGCAGCAATCCCATGAGTTTCGTTTGTCAGGCGAAACCGATAGCTTGCGTTGGCAGGCTGGCCTCTACCTGCTTAATATCGATTATGCTGGTCAGGCACGCACTGGTGGACCGGCTATTATCGGTGATCCTACCGGTGTCGTTATTCAGGATACTGAGCTGAGTTCCGAAAACTGGTCAATTTTCAGTGAAGTAGAGTTTGATTTATCTGATAGTTTAACCGTAATAGCAGGTGCTCGTTGGTCTCAGGATGACAAGGAAATCAATTTTATTAACACCGCCAGCAATTTTAGCGCGGCTGCAGGAATACCTGACGGTACCGTCTTGTTTGATCTGCTAAGTGCCATTGGCGCAAGTGCAAACCCCGCGCACGCCAAAGTCGATGAGATTGATTACGGTGATGTGGCTACGCGTCTGCAGTTGAACTACCAAGTAGACGATACCTTGATTTATGCCTCGATTAACCGCGGTATCAAGGGCGGTAACTGGTCACCCTCGTCTGCGGTTACCTTGGATGACTTTCGACATGATGAAGAAGATCTAATGGCCTATGAATTGGGTTACAAAACCACCTTACTGGATGGGACTGGTCGATTGAACGCCTCCATTTTCTATTATGATTATTCCGACTACCAAGCGTTCTCACTGTCCGGGGGTACGCCTCAAGTAACCAATGAGGATGCCAGTGCCTTTGGTGGCGAAGTAGAATTTGTATATATGCCCAATAACCACTGGGACTTTAATTTCGGTTTGGCCTACATGGACTCGGAAGTTGACTTCATTCCAGGTGTAATCCCTGGCAGTGGTAACACAGATGTGGAACTCCCCCAGGCTCCAACTTTGAGTGCAAACCTGCTGGCAAGGTACAACACGGATGTGGCTAGCGGTAATTTGGCATTGCAGCTAGATGGGAATTGGAACGACGATCACTATATGGAAGGTTCTAATTCAATTGCATCAGAGCAGGAAGCATATACCGTGCTTAACTTCAGGGCATCTTATACGATGGATAACTGGGAAGTATCAGCGTGGGTCAGGAATTTGACCGATGAGGAATACCTTCTGTACAACCTGGATTTGGGTTTTATCGGATTTGTAGAACAGGTTTATTCAGCGCCTCGACAGGCAGGTATTACCCTGAGGATGGACTTCTAATGAATTTGAGTTAGCACATGATCACAAATCAGGTTCCGAATTCTGAGTTGGAAAAATTGATCGAAGCCGCTCGTCAGGAACCTGGCAGGGCATTGGAGCAAGAATTCTACTCAGCACGTGAATTCCATACTGCTGATATGCGATCCGTGTTTAGAAAGCAGTGGTTATTGGCAGGACACGTATCCAGTATTCCTGAGAGAGGACAGTATTTCCTTTTTGATATAGACAAAGAGTCAATCATCATCGTCAGAGAAAATGAGGACTGCGTAAATGCGTTTTACAATGTTTGCCGTCATCGTGGTTCCCGGGTCTGTCTTGAAAAGGAAGGTCGGCGCAAGCTATTAACCTGCCCGTATCACGCCTGGACTTACGGCCTGGATGGAATGCTAAAGGCCGCGCGGCTAATGCCGGAGGGCTTCAAGAAGGAGGAATACGGTCTCCATGCGTGCCATATAAGACTATTCGAAGGGCTAATATTCATCAATTTGTCTAACGGTACTCCCCCAGATTTTGATGAAGCCTATCGAAGCATGTTGCCACTTGCCCGTCAGCAGGGATTGGCGACCGCCAAAATTGCCTTCAAGCAGAGTTATCCCACCAAGGCTAACTGGAAGCTGGTCGCGGAGAATTTTATGGAGTGTTATCACTGCCAGCCTGCTCACCCGGAATACTGCGTGGTACATCCACAGGATCAGGTTTTGGCCTTTGGCGCCGGACCAGGTTCAGGCTCGGACGAAGCCGCCGCTGCTTATCAACCTACACTTGATTTGTGGGAAGCGGAGTCCTCCACCATGGGATACCTGAATGACACGATAGATGCAGGAGTATTTAGCCTGGGCATGCAGCAAGCGGTTCGCTATCCCATCAATCCACAAAAAGGTTTCTTATCTGAAACGATAGACGGTAGCCCGGCTTGCAAAAAGTTGATGGGTGATTTCAGGCAGGCAGATGGCGGAGAAACTGCCCTGGCGTTCAATCCATTCAGTTACGTTCTGGCCAGTAATGATTTTGCTGTCATGTTTCGTTGGACTCCTCGAGATGAAATGAATACCGATGTAGAAGTCACATGGCTGGTACATGAAGATGCCGAGGAGAATGTCGACTATGACCCGCGTAATGTCGTTCACGTATGGGACACGACACTCAAGCAGGATAAGAAAATTACCGAAGATAATCAGTCTGGAGTGTGCTCAGAGAGTTATCAACCAGGACCCTATTCGACACAGGAAGCACGTAACGTAGTCTTTAAGCAGTGGTATTTGGATCAATTAGAATTGTTGCTTTAGTAAATTCATCACGCTTGGAAGATGCGACGTGCAGTAAACCGAAGACGGTACTAAATGAATGACATCAACACCTGCCTTTTCTATCCCAACTCGTTGTAACTTAAATGATTAAGCCTCATCGCTTAGTTCCTCTCTATTTGGGAGGGATAATGATGCTGGGGCTTATGGGCACCTATACCATCCCCTTTGTAATTGGGGCATTTATTGATGGATTGGGTATGAACGCCCAGTCTGCGGGTGCCTTGGGTACCGTGGAAATTTTCAGCATCGCAGTGTCTGCTCTGACACTGTCGCGGGTACTGGCACCCTCGAATTTGAGACGGATAAGCACTGTGGCGATTGTCCTTTGTATTGTGGCTCAAGCCCTCTCATCGGTGACCACCAGCTATTACGAACTGGTGATACTCCGTTTGTTGGCTGGTGTCGCGAGTGGTGCTTTATTGGCGGTTGTGAATATGGTTATCGCTACGTCAAGATCACCGGCGCCTCTATACGGCTGGGTGTTCGCCATTGCTTCATTAGGATTCTCAATAATGCTCACCTTTCTACCCTACAGTCTTGTGTTTAATGGGCAACAAGGACTATTTATGGCAATTGCGTTCATATGTCTGCTTATTGCCCCGCTGATTTGGTTTTTACCAAAACCATCTTTTGCAGATACAGGTCAGTCAGAAAGGCAGAGTAGTCAAGACAGTTCGGTTTTCATGATTGGTCTATTTTTCCTCGTCTTAACGATTGTTTATCTGGCGATGGGGGGAGTCTGGTCTTTTAGTGAACGAGTGGCCAATAATTTGCGTATTGAACAAGATACGATTGGTTTGTTACTGGGACTGTCGACATTGACGGGTGTCATCGGTGCCGTTTCAGCGGGTTTGTTGGCGAAGGCAGAAAGATTAACAACCCCTGTAATCCTGGGATTTGTGGTAAGCGGAATCGCTGCGTTTGTAATAGCACAGTCGGATGATCTCGCCAGTTATTCCATGGGTATTCTACTCTATGGCTACTGCTATATGTTTACCGTCACTTTTGTGTTGGGCATCGCCGCGGCCCTGGATTCAGCGGGTAGGGTAGCTATAGCCACCAATGCTTACATAATGATTCCATATTCACTTGGCCCGGCAGTATTTGGTATCGTCGGCTTGGGTAACATATCAATGCTTGGCTGGATATCCCTGGCAGGTTGCGTTCTGGCGGGATTAATTGTTCTGCCTGTTAGCAGAAAAGCTGAACGTCACAGTCCATAATGGGCGATCGACCATAAGCTATGTCACTGCTGATCCCGAATGCCATTCATGACCTGTCTCAATACGCAAATAATCGGGTGGATCTTTCTCATCAACCGGAGGATAGGAATTATAACAGGGCTTTTCGATCGAAAGTCTGAGTATCGAATCAGATCGGTTGCCGGTACTGACAACTTAACTTCTCGAGATCTGAGTAATTGGGTCCCTGGTCTCACGCAACCGCCCTGCTCCATTCGCTGAACCCACTGCCCCTAAGATTCCGATAGTGGCTGGCGGATACCAGATGCCTGCCCAGGTTGATTTTTACGAAGACCTCGTCAATAAAGAAGGTGTCGCCATAACCTCTGTGATTTCGTTTTAGTCGCCGAGCGTATTTAGCCCCGAACTTGATACAACACAGCCGGATCGTCTCTCGGCTGACAGTGATGCCCCGTTCAGCCAGGAGATCTTCGATATCGCGATGGCTGAGGTTGAATCGATAGTAGAGCCAGACAGCGTAGGAAATGATGTCTGGTGGAAATCTGTGTCGCTTGTAAGTATTCATGCCCCGATTCTAGCAAGCTAGGCCGGTTAAGTTGCCAGTACCCTGGCGTGTACTAAATTCCTTAGAAACTATAATTTCCTTATAAAACAATGGTTTACTATGCGCTACCCGGTCTGATGGAAAACCGGCCAGGTACCAACAAAGTCATTGCCTTTAAATGTAAGCAGGTCACCAAACTGTAGCATAACGAACTCGCTCTGGGTCGGCCGCATGAACATGTAGTCATCAACCTGAAGGTCAACGGAGGTAGAGGTAGCGATCGGGCTTTGATTAGTACTTTCGTACAACGGATCTGCCACACCTGCGGGAGACACCATTTTGGCCTTCCAAAAACCACCGTAAATGTAATAAAGCCTGCGCATATTCGGATTCCAGGCTTGTAAGGGTCGCCTAATCCAGTGATCTCCTGCAATCATTAACTCATCGTATCGCTTTAAGATTGGCGTCGCGATAAAAAGTGCCGGTTGGTTGCCGACCAGATGATGGGTGTCAAAGTCCGTCGGCTTTACCACGCCGGAACCGGCGGATAAATCGTTCATGGTCTTGTCTTTGTGATAAATACCCAATGTATGACTACCAGCGCCATTTAACGTTAGCGTCCCGGGGTCATATCCTGCCTGTTTTACACCATTGAGAAAGCCGGAATAGATTGATAGGACCTTTTCTACCGCAGGGTGAGTCAAGGTCGCTGCAAGTCCTGTAAGATGCGGTTCATATCCCATCAAGCCAGACAACACCAGATGCTCTGGGTTGTCTCTTATGGTCTTGAGCATCGGTGCCATCGCTTCCGGGGTCACAATGCCACCTCGACGCAAGCCGACATCGATCTCCAAATTGACCCGCATCTTGACCCCAAGATGTCGGGCCAGCGAATGATACTGTGCCAAACGCTCTGGTGAGTCGATTAACCACTGGACTTTCTTTTCGGAGTCAAAACGGGTTTCATCCACCTTTTTGTAAAAAGTCGCCGCAGCATCGAGCGGCATCGGTTTGCCCAGAAGGACATCAGCCGTCGGAAATTTTTCTGCTATTTCATTCAGGAAAGGCTGATGAAAAACCATCAGCGCGTTGGTCTTGGCGCGATTCATGACGTGTTCTAAAAGTGGCACCGACGGTAGCGACTTAACGACAACGCGATACGTTTTGTTGTTACCCACTGAATCGGCTATCGCATCAATGTTGGTGTTGATTCGATCGATGTCCAGGAGCATTACCGGCCTACCAGGACCTTCTCTTTTTAGCAGATCATTCAATGCAGAAAAGTACGTATCGTGTGGAGCACCCTTGTCCTTGGGCCGCCAAAGCAAACCACCCGCGCCTGCCGCCCCAGTCAAACCTACTGCACCCAGTAGCATTGTTCTTCGCTTCACAGAATCACCACTAACTCATTCACCAGTTCTTCATCAACCATTCACCAATCAGGCTTCAATTCCAAATATTTTACGCAAATGTTCATTCAACATCCGACCATTTGGATCCAGTCGTTGTCGAATCGAACGAAACTCCTCGAACCTAGGATAAAGCTCTGACAACTGTGCAGCCCCAAGCGAATGTATCTTGCCCCAGTGTGGGCGACCGCCATACTTCCAGAAAATAGGCTCGATAATATTGAAGTATGGCCTATAGTCCTCAGAGGCAATGCGGTGGATCGATATCGCCGCATGATCTTCATCACCACTGCTCATCGACAGCATCGTCTCGTCTCGTGAGACATAGCGATACTCCAGCGGGAACACCACATCTATCTCTTCATCGATGATCGTTCTTAGCACTTCCTGAACACACTCCGCCCCTCGTTCCAGAGGCACTGAATATTCCATTTCATTAAATCGGGTATTGCGAACGTTCGAGAGGATCTTGTATGACGAATCAACTCTCTCACTCGGCTCGATCTGTTCAGCCAATGCATTGACGAGCGGCCCACGTAATTTAGGCGGAACCTTCATCCACGCTGCCATGGCTAGATCTAGCCCGTCTTCCTCTTCATTGGACACTGGCGGATTATTAATCGGTTCATCGGTTTCATCGGTCGCCAGTGCAATGGAGTAGTCAGAATGGGTAAGTGGAAACAATTCATAATGTCGATGCGTTGCCGCCTGCCGATCAAAGTCTTTTAACAGGTCTGTAGTTTTGTCCACCCAACTGGTTTGTTTCAATCGAAATTGACCCGTGTTCTGCACCGTGATGCGAGATACCACACCTAAAGACCCCAGCCCAACTCTGGCGGCGTCAAAAAACTCCGGCGAAGACCGTTGATCGATATCGTGCACCTCGCCATTGGGTGCAATCAATCTGAGTTGGGTCACGTAACCCGAAAGACACTGAAACGCGATACCCGTACCGTGGGTCGCGGTCGACGTTGCGCCAGCCAGCGTTTGTCGATCAATATCCGGCAGATTGATCATGGCTTGCCCGATGCCTTCCAGCGGCGCGCCCATGTCGCCAAGTCGAGTACCCGCCGCGAATGTCGCGGTTTGAGCATTGCTGTCGTGGGATAGCATTCCGGTGAGCTGATCCAGCACCAACAAGTGCCCGTCGGTTGGCACAAGTGGCGTAAAGGAATGCCCGGAACCCACCGGTCTGACAGAACCGCTGGAGGAAGCCAGATAATCCATTAACTGCTGCTCGGTTGCAGGAGAAAATCTCCCTGCAGGATTTGCAACCACGCCGCCCGACCAATTTCGCCAGGGCGTCGAGCGATTAGCAGATTGGGCCAACGCCGGATTTACCATCCCGAATAAAGCCGCCAACGCGCTGTTAGCAAGAAACGTTCGACGAGTGGGGTTACTCATGGGTCGTTCCCATAAACTCAATCAGCGCGATAAAATCATCTTCTTCACACGCCATACAGTAACCAAGTGGTGGCATGTTGCGGAACCCTGTCAGCGTGTGTTGCAGCAATACATCAATGCCTTGTTCGTTTCGAGAAGACCAGTCTTCCTGGTTAGCCACCCGCGGTGCACCGGCTACACCGGCGACATGGCAAAGCGAGCAGGATCCTGCCCACATGCGCATTTGGTCCTCGGTTGGGCTACCGGATGCCGCGACAATGGTTTTGCTTTCCACATTTTTTGCCTGGTCGTCGCCATTATCGCAGCCAATCAATAGCGAAACAGCTAAACAAACGACCAGGTTAGTGTGAATCCGCTTCATCTAAAATCTGTAACTAACGTCGAGCCCATAGGATCTTGGCGTTCCGAGCATTTCCTCATTAAAACCAAAGAAGGATAAGTCAAAAGCGTAGACCATAAACTCTTCATCACCCAGATTCCTGCCAAACGCTGCAACTTCCCAATTGTCATCCGAAGATGTCCAACTGACTCTCGCATTCCAGATCCAGTAATCATCCTCGCTCAGCAACGGATTGTTCAGCGCGTCGAAGAAGACTTCATCCTGATAGTTGAAATCCGTCTGCAATGTCACAGTCCCTCTGTCACCCAAGGGGATGTCGTATTGAATAAGTCCGTTCAGTGTCAACTCGGGAGACATCGTAATGCTATTGCCGGAATAGTCACCCGTTGCGATTACAAAGTCCTCATATTCGGTGTCGAGAATTCCCACGCCGAGGTTGATAAACAGGTTTTCCGTAGGCAGCCACTGCAATTCGAACTCTGCGCCTGAAATCGTCGCATCGGCCGCATTGGAGATGGTTGAGAAGCCAACGCCGCCGACAATCACAAAGGCAAAGACCTGGAGATCTGAATAGTCATAGTAGAAAGCGGAACCGTTGAACCGCAAGCTACCGTTATTCCACATCGATTTAAAGCCGATCTCATAACTGATGAGTTCCTCTTCATCGTATGGCGCGACACCATCACTGGTGCTCTGAATACCACCCGCTTTAAAACCAGTCGTCACCCCACCATAGAACAATAGGTCATCGTTATACCGGTAATCCAACAGTATTCGCCCGGAGACGTTCTGAAAATCGTTACTGGCTTTTCCTGGAAAACCGGGTTGGGCCGGGTTTCCTGCTTCAGGTTCATCGTAGAAGAAAAAACTGTTGTGATCGATTTCCTCGTCCGTGTAGCGGAGACCCAACGAAAGTTTTAACTGATCAGTGAGATTTATTGTCGCGTCATAAAATAGTGCAAGACTGGTTATATCCTGATCCGTTCCTGATTTGGTCTTAAAAACAAAATCGTCCAAACAAAACCCACTCGTATTTTCAGGCGCCGCCAATGTGCAAGGCGCACCGACGTAAAATGGTCGCAAATCGCGAAGAATATCGAAGGCGGTATTATCGGTTGCCTCATCTCTCAGATAATAGGCTCCGGCAATCCATGACCACTTGTCATCTTCCCATTTAATCTGGATCTCCTGCGACAAGGTCTCCTGATCGACCGACAATTCACCGGTGAGAATATCGTTTGGACCATCGTCCGTTTCTTCGGGCCTGAAGTCATCCATTTCGTCGTAAGAGGTAATAGACGTGATGGTGTAATCACCCACCGTCCACTCAGCCGTCAGCGACACACCCCAAAAGTCAGTATCGTTTTGCGCTTCAAAGTCATAGTTACCCTCGTCGTAGTCGGGTACTGCTGGAACGTCGACGCCATTAAATGTCGTGTAGGGCGCATTTTCGGAGTATCCGAAGATGTCAGCGCATTGACCCGCCTGTATTGCCTGGTTCGAACACATGTTGCCGGCCGCGTCCCATACGCCAAGATGCCTGTACTGTACTGCATCAGACTCTGTCTGACCGCCGTGGATATTGAACAAGACATTAAAGTCGTCACTAAATTGTGTTTCCAGCATTAGCCGCCAGGCAAGCTCATCGATTCCCTGCTGATCATTTCCGGTAAAGCGGTTCTTCATCCAGCCATCGGAGTCCGTTTTCAGGACAGCGGCCCTAAACGCTGTGTTATCGCCAATGGGACCGCCGAAGGCCCCCTCAAATTTGGTGAGACCCCAACTACCCGCTCCTGCTCGAACCCAGCCTTCATTCTCACGGGTTGGTTTTCGCGATATGTAATTTACCGCGCCACCGGTCGCGTTACGACCGTACAGTGTGCCTTGTGGTCCTCGGAGCACTTCCACGCGTTCAACATCAAGCAATTGGAATATTTGCGCAGCATTGGAAGAAATATAAGTCTGGTCAGCATAAGCCGCAACGGGTCCCTGATTCAAAACCCCAAAGTCATTGAGACCAACTCCTCTGATAAATGGTGCTGGAACGCCAGTATCACCATTGGGATAGCCCACGCTAAAGTTGGGTGTTTGTGCGGTTATATCCACGGACTGCCGAAACCCCAGTGCTTCAATAGCTTCAGCTGTAAAAGCTGTGACCGAAACAGGTGTCTCCTGAAGGTTTTCTGAACGTTTCTGTGCTGTCACAATGATTTCTTCCATCATCGCTTCGGCTGCCAGCGCGCACGGGAAATAACAAAACGAGATAATAACGAATAAAAACCTGAATCTAGTGAACTGCATATTGAATCCTCCTAATGTAGTTCGGAAAATTAAAATACTTCTGCTCAGATCATTGTGTGCAGCATGCTCGTCACACAATTACCCTGCCACCAGTAAGAACACACATCCTTGAACATTACAACACAAAAAAAAGTAGCCTAAGGCTACCCCTTTTTTTACATCCAGAGGGCAAACCCTTTTTGAGGATAGAAGATATAGACGCCCCACCTTTACCCGAGAGCTACCATCAATGATGGATATCTCAATGTGGTACGTTGTACCACCCCACAAAAAGAGAGGCGTCTATGAACAAGAAGGTAATCTATATCGGCC
>Ga0209360_1001612_pt1 | contig 14686 bp, 7 predicted proteins | sample SaaInlV_130m_DNA_3_FD_184651 | JGI IMG/M metagenome (GOLD analysis project Ga0209360, IMG submission 184651) | Marine microbial communities from expanding oxygen minimum zones in the Saanich Inlet - SI037_S3LV_130m_DNA (SPAdes) (version 2) | ecosystem: Environmental > Aquatic > Marine >... | reverse complement strand
GTGTGACCATGCACGACCACGGCGTCCGTGTCCCATCAATTGACGTCCAGCCTGCAAGAAATCACCTTCAACATTTTCAGATGATAGTAATGAAGAATTTGTGGAATCAATCTCAGCCTTGAAGATGTTTGAATTGCCGTGAAATGGCCGCCAAATTCCAAGAACTGCCAGTTGTTCACCATCATCAAATTGGTGCTGCGCAATCGTGCGAACAGCAAAACCATTTCGAAGACAGTTTGGACGAGCAGCAATACCTTTCTCGTTTTGAGAAACGAGGAGATATATCACTCCATCATCGGCCAAAATATTGTTTGTATTCAGTTGATTTAATAGACGACTTACAAGACCCTTTTCATCTGTGTCAAGAAGAGCCGCCTCTTCTAGAGGTCCGAGATGTTGTGAATTTTTTTCGGGAATTAAATATGGTAGATTCCACACAATCACGTCGTGTGGAAAATCGCCTGACCATTGACGCACTCTCCCATCACTTTCAGGCCCGGGCCCACCTTCTCGAACATCGATTTCTATGTTATTTTGTTGTGCGGAATCACGGCTGCTTGCAACTGCATAAGGATTGATGTCACAAGCGGTGACTGAGAACCCTAATTGTGCGGCAAAAAGTGAAATTGCACCCGAACCACAACCAATTTCTAACAGCCGCTTTCCGCTTGGGTTTGGAATACTGGAAATGGTCTTTGCAAGCAGGTCGGTATCCTCTCGTGGAGGATAAACTGTCGGTGGAATAATCAAGTCTATTTTTCGGTTTTGTGGCGTGGTCCAAATTAGATGCTTTGCGACCCGATTTAATCGCGAAATTTCTTGCTCGGCGTCATTTGACCCGAAGAATTCATCATCATCCATATGGTTCGATTCGGGCCAACCTTTCTGAGCCTTTATGACTATCCAATTCAACAAAATCGTGCAACCCGAGGCCAAAACCTATGTTTTGTCATTTCAATATAGTGCATAATGCATGAACTCCTCTACAAAAACGCACCAACTGTGGCTTGCGCAAGGTATAAGAACAGTTGGAAAGTCGGCCAAAAAGCCCAAGTTGCTATTTTGGGCCTGTAGCTCAGTCAGGTAGAGCGTCGGACTTTTAATCCGATGGTCGCGGGTTCGAACCCCGTCAGGCCCGCCTGACTGGGCTTCCGGCTCGTATAGTTGGGCCTGAGCGGGGTATGAGGATGGTAGTAAAAAGCGCAACAAAGAAACGACTCATGGAGCTTGGAGTCTCCGAAGAATTTGCACACAAACTGGCTACTGACCGAAACATGACAGACATCAAGGCGATGTCTTCTGATGAAGTCGCTTCCACACTTGGTGTTTCAAAAGATTCAGAACAATTCATCAGCACCATGGCGGTTATCGCTGAACAAGGCTCTCGTCGACGTTCAAAATCGAAGAGCAAGAAAATCACTATCCGTGCCAAGGCAATCGACGATTTCGACCGACCTGAAATCACCATGCGATTCAATGCACTCAATCATATCTTAGTCCCTCACCAAGAATTGGTTGGTGAAGCAAACATTTCGGTTGAAGACCAATTTGCAATCGAGAGTGAAGCTCTCGCTCCTTGGGAAATGGTTCAACCAGATGATGAAACAGGTGAGCCACGATTGGCCAAGGAATGGTTGCCAAAAATTCTCATCAGCGACCCCGTCGTTCAAGTCATCAAGGAAATGGCAGAAGCACAAGACAATGCCCGTCTTGCTGCTGACCCAGAACACAAACCACTCGCCGCAGGTTGGATTGCCGACCGCGTACTGAAAGTTATCCGCAAGTCCCCATCTGCGGGTAGGACAGTTGCTTATCGACTTATTGTAGAGGGTAACTAAGGGGAGGTTTTAGCATGCAAGAAATTATTCAATCATTTTTCAAAGAACGTAGCCTCGTTAACCACCAACTCGCTTCCTATGACGACTGTATTCCGTCAGGCGACAACACCATCTCTCGTATGGAAAAAATCATCCGCAACATTCGTGTTGGAACGGATGAAGAAATCATTGATGATGATGGTGGATACATCAAACTCGACGTTGTCGATCACGACATCACCATTCGTTTGAAGAACATCAAACTCGGTGAACCAACTATTCGTGAAGCGAACGGTGCTGAACACCCTTCAACGCCGATGGAATGCCGACTTCGTAAGTTGACCTATATGTCTCCTGTTACTATTGATTTCCAAATTTCCCGTAACGGTGTCCCTTCTCCTGTAGAAAGCGGCGTTCAAGTTGGAAGTATGCCAATTATGGTTCGTTCAACACGATGTAATCTCCATGCAAAGCACATTGCTGGTGAACGTCAATTGTATCCTACGACCTCAACTGAAGATTCTGCTATGTGGGATGATTTGCTCCGAAAGCGAGGCGAAGACCCCCTTGACCCTGGAGGCTATTTTATCATCAACGGAACAGAACGTGTTTTGATTTCAATGGAGGATCTCGCACCAAACCGAGTTACTGTTGAAATTAACAAGCGCTATGCAAAGCGAACTGAAGTCGCAAAGATTTTCTCTCAAAAAGACGGAATGCGCAAACCATTGAATGTTGAAAAGCGCCGTGACGGTATGCTCATGGTGAAAATCAGCACCGCTGGTACCACTGCAATCCCTGTTGTGTTGTTGATGCGTGCTCTTGGAATCGAAAACGACCAAGAAGTGTTCCAAACAGTTGCAGGACCTACTGAGACATTCAAGTATATCGTGGCAAACCTCAACGAAGTCAACGACAATGAAGAGTATGCTGTTCAATCGATGGTTGAAGCTCATGAATGGTTGCAAAAGAAATTTGCTGCTGGCCAACAAAAGGAATATCGTGAACAACGTGTTAACCAATTGCTTGACCGTGAACTACTTCCTCACTTGGGCGACCAATCAACCGATCGGAAAAAGAAGGCTATTTTCCTTGGACGAATCGTGCGTCAAGTTCTCGAAATGGCTTTGACCAACCGTGAACCAAACGACAAGGACCACTATGCGAACAAGCGTGTTCGTCTTGCTGGCGATCTTATCGAAGATTTGTTCCGTGTTTCATCTGGACAACTTGCTCGTGACCTCAAATATCAACTTGAACGCCACCACAACCGTAAGCGTGAGTTGAAAATAACATCATGCCTACGGCCTGACGTATTGACTTCAAAGATTATGCACGCACTTGCAACAGGAAACTGGGTTGGTGGACGTTCTGGCGTCAGTCAATTGCTTGACAGAACTACATACCTCGCATCTCTGTCTCACATGCGCCGTGTCACTTCTCCATTGGTTCGAAGTCAACCTCACTTCGAAGCCCGTGACCTGCACCCTACACAGTGGGGTCGTTTGTGTCCTAACGAGACTCCCGAAGGCCAAAACTGCGGTCTTGTAAAGAACGCTGCTCAGATGATTGATATCTCTGAACACATCAGTGAAGTCGAAGTTCGAGAACAACTCGATGAACTTGATGTTAACAGTGAACTCGAAGACTGGAGTTCCGGTGACCGTATTCACGTTAATGGTGACATCTATGGTATCCACAAGAACGGAAAGAACTTGGTTCGCCATTTCAAATCCGCTCGTCGTCGTGGAACCATTCCTGCCGAAGTCTCGATTCGTCACGATAAGGAAAATAAGGATATTTTCATCAACACCGACAAGGGACGTATTCTGCGACCTTTGGTAATTCTCTACGATGGTGCGCCACGCTTGACTGGCGAACACCTTCAAGCTTTGAGAGACGGCGAAATGACCTTCAAGAACTTGGTTCATGAGGGTGTTGTCGAATGGGTCGATGCAGAGGAAGAAGAAGATCTTCTCATTGCACCAAGACCGTTTGTTCTACCTGAAACAATCCCATCTGGGCCATTTGAAGGACGTCCATTGACCAACGAAAATGTCGAATGGGTCAACCTTGGAGAACCAGGTGCAACTGAAGCAAAACTTCTTGCAAGGGTTCGCATGCCTAACGGTGATTGGGAATCTGCTGAAGTTTCGGTTCCATTGTTGTATGATGAAGAATACACGCATTGTGAAATCGACCCTCAACTTGTGTTGGGTGTTTGTGCTTCACTCATTCCTTACCCAGAGCACAACTCGACACCTCGTGTTACCGGTGGAACTGCAATGGTTAAGCAATCGCTCGGACTTCCAAGTTCGAATTACCGAATGCGCCCTGATACGCGTGCTCACATATTGCATTACACACAGACCTCGATTACTCGAACCGCTGCAATGGAATCAACTCACTTCGACGAACGTCCTGGTGGTCAAAACTTCATCGTAGCGATTATGTCTCTTCACGGATACAACATGCAAGACGCTGTCATCATGAACAAAGGTTCAGTTGACCGTGCTCTTGGTCGTTCGACCTTTAACCGAACTTACAACGCTGAACGCCGCCGATTCCCTGGTGGTCAAGTTGAAGAAATCGAAAAGCCAGGTAGTTCGCTGCAAGAAGTCAAGGGACTCAAACCTGAAGAGTCCTATCGACATTTGGAAGCAGACGGTTTGCCATTGCCTGAGATGTATCTCGAGGGTGGCGATGTGCTTGTTGGTAAAACAAGCCCTCCTCGTTTCCTTGAAGAATCAGCTGGCGGTGCTTTCCTTCTTGCCCAAGAACGTCGAGAATCTTCAATGCTCGTTCGTCATGGCGAAAAGGGTTGGGTCGACAATGTTTACGTAACTGAATCACTTGATTCCGGTCGTTTGGTCCGAGTTATGGTTCGAAGCCACAAGGTTCCTGAAGTTGGCGATAAATTCGCTTCACGACACGGACAAAAAGGTGTCATCGGACGTCTTGTAGAACCTGAAGACATGCCATTCACTGCTGATGGAATCGTTCCTGATTTGGTGATTAACCCGCACGCTATTCCTTCTCGAATGACTGTTGCACACGTTTTGGAAATGATTGGTGGAAAAGTCGGTTCTATGGAAGGTCGTCGTATTGATGGGACTGCATTCCGTGGTGAAAAAGAAGGCAGTCTCCGGGATGGACTTGTCCGAAATGGACTTGCACACACCGGTCGTGAAACCATGATTAACGGTGAAACTGGAGAAGTTTATCCTGCTGACATCTTCATTGGTTGTATTTACTACCAACGATTGCACCACTTGGTTTCATCCAAGATTCACGCTCGTTCCCGAGGGCGTGTCCAAATTCTCACCCGCCAACCTACTGAAGGAAGAGCCCGCCAAGGTGGTCTACGATTCGGTGAAATGGAACGTGACTGTTTGATTGCACACGGTGCTTCTATGGTTATCAAAGACCGTCTTCTCGATGAATCTGATGGTATTGACATGTATGTTTGTGCTCAATCAGGTCACATCGCTTGGTATGATCCAAAGCGTCGCACATACGTCAGCCCAATTCACGGCGACGGCGCTGAAGTCTACAAAGTACAAACTTCCTATGCATTCAAGCTGCTCCTAGACGAAATGAAGAGTTTAGGTGTGGCCATGCGTCTTGAACTGGAGGACCGAAGATGAGCCAAAAAAATACAATGATTCCAAAGCGTATCGCTCAGATTCGCTTTGGCTTGATGGAGCCAAAAGAAATCCGACAAATGTCTGCTGTTGAAGTGAAGACTGCAGACACATACAAGGATGATGGACACGCTTACCGCCAAGGATTGATGGACCCTCACATGGGTGTCATCGAACCAGGATTGGTTTGTCCAACTGACAACTGTAAGTATGACGAGTCTCCCGGTCACTTCGGCCACATTGCTCTTGAACTTCCAGTGATTCACATTGGTTTCGTAAATCTCATCAAGACCGCTTTGAAGGCAACCTGTTCAAAGTGCAGTCACATTTTGTTGCACGATACCAAGAACACCCACCCGTCGAATCCGGAATTGAGTGAACAAGATTACTACCGAACTCGTATTCGTGATATTCAGATTAAGCACGGTGTAGGTTCAACAGAATTTTCTAAGATTATCAAGGAAGTTGAAAAAATCACCACAGGAACTCGTCGTGGACAATGTATGCACTGTCAAGCCATGCAAGGTAAGATTATGCTGGACAAACCAACGACCTTCAAAGAAAAGTTGGAATCTCAAGGTGCAGGAAAAGCAGAGATTGAGCGCAAACTAAATCCTCGCGATGTCCGTGAATGGCTCAGTGCTATCCCATCCGACCACTTGATTTTCATTGGAATGGATAAGAAAAACCGACCAGAATGGATTGTGCTCAAGGTTCTCCCTGTGCCTCCAATTACTGTTCGCCCATCCATTACCCTTGACAGTGGAGACCGTTCAGAAGACGATTTGACCCACAAATTGGTCGATGTTCTCCGAATTAATCAACGTCTTCGTGAAAACAGAGACACCGGTGCTCCACAATTGATTGTTGAAGACCTTTGGGAATTGTTACAATACCACATTACTACTTACTTTGACAACCAAACCTCAGGAATTCCTCCTGCACGACACCGTTCAGGTCGTACGCTCAAAACATTGACACAACGATTGAAGGGTAAGGAAGGACGTTTCCGAAGTAACTTGTCTGGAAAGCGTGTTAACTTCTGTGCTCGTTCAGTTATTTCACCTGACCCTTACTTGGGTGTTAACGAAGTTGGTGTTCCAAAGAAGATTGCAAAGGAATTGACTGTACCTATTCGAGTTACATCCCGTAACCGTGAACAAATGAGACAGATGATTCTACGTGGTCCTGATGTGCACCCTGGTGTCAACTACATTATTCGTGGTGACAACCGTCGTGTTCGTATCAATCAACGAAGCCGTTTGATCAATGCTGGATTCCGCTGTCACAACCCTGAGTGCAATGAAGATACAACACTCCGCCCAGATATGCACCAATGCTTACCTGCTCCGAACTTTTTGCCAGGGCTTGTAATCAAACCTGAGATTTTCGTCAACCCAGTTGATGGCTCTCAAGAAACATCCTATGTTGTCGATGATGAGGCTACACTTGCGAACCTTCGAGGCGAAGATCTGAATGCTCAGAAACTTCCTGAAGACGACCCTCGTGCCAAACTTCACTACCGATGGATGCATGAACTTGCTCAAGCAGACAAAGTTCATCCGGACCCACACCCAGAACACTTGGAAATTAGTTGCCCTCACTGTGGCAGCCCTTCCGATGAATGGGGCGACCGAACACGGGTTGAAGACCGTCTTTCAACCATCGACCGCAACGGCAATCCAAAACCAGGTCTCCTTGTTGAACGTCACTTAATCGATGGCGATGTTGCTATCTTTAACCGACAGCCATCGCTTCACCGAATGTCAATGATGGTCCACGAAGTTCGAGTTATGGAAGGGCATACCTTCCGTTTCAACTTGGCAGTTTGTACGCCATACAACGCTGACTTTGACGGTGACGAAATGAACTTGCACGTTATTCAATCTGAAGAAGCACGTGCAGAAGCGAAGATTTTGATGCGTGTTCAAGAGCACATCCTCACCCCACGATATGGTGGTGCAGTGATTGGTGGAATACACGACCACATTTCAGGAGCTTACTTGCTTTCACGCCCTGGGACACTTATCAATCGACGTCACGGTTTGGAAATGATTGGAAATATCGGATGGACTGGCAAATTACCTGAAATTGTCGAAGATGAAAATGGTAAGGAATGCTTCCGTGGACAAGATATCATATCTCTGATTATTCCTGACAACATTCACTTGCGATTCCGTAGTCGTTCAAATGACGATGTTATTGTCAAGAACGGTATGGTTGAAGGAACACTCGACAAGCGGGCAATTGGTGCAGAAGACGGACGTCTTCTCGATGCAATCGTTCAAACCAATGGGCCAGAACTTGGCGCTAAATTCCTTGACGACTTTACACGCCTCTCTATTGCAGCGTGCACATCTCTAGGATTTACCACTGGTATTGATGATGAAGACCTCAGCGCTGGTGCTTTGCAATCTATTCGAGATGCAAATATTGAAGCTGGTGTTCTTGTTCAGGCTGCTCTAGATAAATTCGGAAAGGATGGACGAGGATATGAAACCCGGCCAGGGCGAACTCCTCGTGAAACACTTGAAGAAGATATTATGGTCATTCTTGACCAAGGAAAGCAAGAAGCGGGAGACGTGGCAAAGAATGAACTGGCTCAATCCGGTTCAACTAACGCTGCAGTTAACATGGCTATTTCTGGTGCTCGTGGTTCTATGGACAACCTCAACATGATGGCTGGTTCTATTGGACAAGCAAAAGTTCGTGGAAAGCGACTTGAACGTGGATACAATGAACGTGTTCTTCCTCACTTCCGCCGTGGCGGTCGTGCAGCAGCAGACCGTGGTTTCATCGCAAGTTCGTTTAAGCGTGGTCTTGAGCCTACGGAGTTCTTTATGCTCTCAATCTCAGGTCGTGAGTCCTTGGTCGACACAGCGGTTCGTACTGCAAAGTCCGGATACATGCAACGCCGATTGATTAACGCAATGGATGATTTGAAAGTGTTTAACGACTCGATGTTGTCAGTTCGAAACACCGCAAACCGTATCATTCAATTCAGTTATGGTGAAGACGGTATTGACCCTTCACGTGGTGTGCACGGTTCTCCGTTCAACATTGATGTCATTGTTGATGAAGCACTTGGAACCGAAGGTGCTACTGTCGTTGAAAGAGATTCATTTGAACGTGGCGAATCCGAAGAAGACTTTGGTGGCTGGGAACATGATGAACCAGAAACTCCTGAAGGAGGTGAGGCTTGATGGTCGTAAAGAGTGCAACAAAGAAGAAGCTCATGGATTTGGGTATCGCAGAAAATTATGCGCATACTCTTGCAGATGATAAGAAGTGGGACGACGTCAAAATCCTTCCCGCAGGTGAAATCGCACAACTGTGTGAAACCGATTCAGAAACTGCTGCAACAATCAAGGCTACGATTGATGCTGCAAATAAGAAAGGCGGAGATTCCAACAGTGAAAATACAGGGCCAACAACTTCAGTCCGACTTCGTCGAACTGGACGCTCGATTGCTCGTGCAAAGACCTCAGTAGCTATGGCTGATTACAACCCTGAAGCAAAACTCTTGGAATATGAAGATGAACTTGCCGAGGACCCTGTTTTCAAGTCACTCGTTGCTGCTGTTGAAGCAGATGGTTCAACCCGATTCACCAACCGTATTTTCCATGATTTAACATTGGCAATTCATGCACGTGGTAAGAACAAATTAACCAAACCACAAGCAAAGAAAGTGATAGGTGAAGCAGTAGTTGCTCTTAACCGAGCCAGTATTGACCCCTATGAAGCAGCAGGAATTATCACTGCTCAATCCATTGGCGAGCCTGGAACACAGATGACAATGAGAACTTTCCACTATGCGGGTGTTGCGACTGTTAACGTAACCCAAGGTCTACCTCGTATCATCGAAATTGTCGACGCTAGAAAGGTGCCAAACACGCCTACAATGATCATTTACTTGGCTGGAGAAAAGAGCACATCTGCTGATGAAGCACAAAAACTTGCAGCAGCAATTGAAGAGACTCATACCGTCGGTATCGCTTCTCTTGAAACGGACGTTGCACAGCGACGATTGGTTTTGAAATTGAACAAGGGTAACCTAAAGCAAAAGAATATGACTGGAGCTGAAGTAAAGGATAAACTCGAACGTGCTACACGTCTCTTTGTTCAAGCGGACAAGGAAAAGAATCCTTCAACTTTGACCATTATCCCTGGTGTTCACTCAGAAGAAGATTTAGCAGAAATTGCTGAAAACCCTCCTTCCTACACCATGCTCTTGCAATTGGAAGAGAAAATTCGAGACATGCGACTCAAAGGTATTCCAAACATCACCCGTGCAAACGTTCAATTGAACGACAAGACTGGTGAATATTACCTTTCGACCATTGGTTCAAACCTTACTCGTGTCAGCGAAATTGAAACAATTGACCGTAACCGAACCTATACTAACAATATCATCGAAATCTTTGACTTCCTTGGAATTGAGGCAGCACGACAAGCAATTGTTAACGAGTTGCAAGCAACTCTCGATGGAGCACGTTTGGAAGTCGATGTTCGTCACCTCCTCTTGGTTGCTGACGTTATGACCTCTGAGGGTGAAGTCCGAGCTATCGGTCGACACGGTGTATCTGGAACCAAGCACAGTATTTTGGCTCGTGCCGCTTTCGAAGTAACCGTCAACCACTTGCTCAAAGCAGGTGTTATCGGTGAGCGAGACTACCTAACCGGAGTTGCAGAGAACATTATTGTCGGTCAACCAATTTCACTTGGAACCGGTAGTGTTGAACTTTACTACATCCCTGAAGAATGATTTCCACCCATGAGAAACTATGTGGAGTATGGAGGAATAAAATATGGACCTAAACCGACAATTGAAGAACGCAATAGCAACTGGAACCCTACGATTTGGACAACGCCAAGCACTCGATGCATGTGCTCGCGGTGAAGCTAAACTCGTGATTTTTGCTGCAAACTGCCCAACCGAATTTACTGATGAACTGCATGCTAATCACCCTGAAGTAACTAAATTCCGTTCAGGTTTGGTAAATCGTGAATTGGGAATCGCTTGCAGTAAACCGTTTTCAGTTTCTACTATCAGTATTATTGATGCTGGAGAGAGTGATTTGCTTCAATTAGAAACCAATATCGAGTGATTTGCCCTATTTCGGCTGTTTTTCTTGGCCGCAAGAAAGCAAAGGTTTGATGTCAGTAGACTTAGTGGTCATAATATGCGCCCGTCGATTGCAACATTTTCAGCAGTTTTGATTACATTTTTGATGCTCTCTTCCATCATGGTCCTTGAGCATCCCAAACAAATTCAAGTAGAATTAGAGGATTCATCTCCTGAAATGATTCAGTTCACATCTGGTCGAAGTTCCTCAAACTCCTTTATTGCATCTGGCGGTTCATCAACACAGAGCATTGATGCACAGCATATTGAAGCAGAACCGAATGGTGGATGGGTCATTGGTTCTGAATACAATACCACATTGACTTTTGGCACTAAAACGCTTCAAACCACCTCGCCATATACCACTGGTTATGGTGAATTTTTCTTAGCTACTATCGATAGCACGGGTACTTGGCAATCCGTCTTTGGAGCAGATCACAGTTTTGGTTCGGGCGGCCTTTCTTACCTCACTGATGTCGTAGTTGATGTTGGCGGCGAAATTCTGGTCACTGGACGTTTCTATGGTGAAATTTCCTTCCCAAGCGGTGGCGGTGGTCCAGCAGTTGTCATTTCCAACACCAATTCCGGTTACCACTTTGAAGGTTTCATGGCCAAAGCAGACCCAATGGGTAATTGGCTTTGGGCAAATAGTTTTACTACTTTGGTCAATGGTTCTGGAGAGTACAGTTCAACGTCTGTAGCACAAATTAATTCGATGGGTGACATCTTTTTATCCGGGCCATTCCAAGGGGACACTGATTTTGGTGGCACGTCACTTAATGTATCCAGCACTCAAGTTTATGTTGCCAAATACGACGGACGAAACGGTGTGCTCAATTGGGTAGTCAGTGGCGGCGGTATTGGTAACAATCAAGTGTTTGACATGGCTACAACTTCTGCGGGTGGTGTCAAATTGGCTACCATTACCGATGGATTTTCACAGTGGGGAACATTAAGTTACGTGGCTGCTGGAACGATCGATGCAGCAATTGTTGAACTTGACACCAACGGTGGAGTTGTCAATTTGAACGGAATTGGAGCCAGTGCTCAACAAACGGTTGTTACTCAAATTAAAATCGATTCATCAGGAGATACTTATCTGGCCGGTACATTCGGTGGAACCATTTCAAGTGGGGGCTGGACTGCAACAGCAATCCATGGAGGTAACGATGTCTTTGTCGCAAGAAGTGCAGTTTCTACTTCCAATAGTTGGGCATTTGTATCAGGTTCAAGTTCCGAGGATGAACCTTGGGCTCTTGCTGTGACTTCATCAGGGCTTGTCTCCTATGGCGGATATTTTTCAACTTCATATACTGCTGGTTCTACAACTTTGAGTCCGTCAAATCACGATGGCTATGTCATCGGCCTCTCATCATCAGGTGGCCTAGATTGGACAGAAAGAGTCGGTGGGTCGCAATACGATTATGTTTGGAGCATGAGCGTTAACATGAGCGACTACATTGGCATTGGAGGTTCATATTCTGGCTCAATGACTCATGATGGCTCTACTTTGACATCAACCGGTGGAAGAGATGCATATGTTTGGGTCTTTGACCCTTCTTCGCTGAAAGACTCTGACGGAGACAGTATTGTTGACGTCGACGATAACTGTCCTACAGTCTCGAATCCAGGGCAAGCCAATACCGATGGTGATCAACAAGGAGATGAATGTGATTCTGATGATGACAACGACGGAATAACTGATAATTTCCCTGACCTTTGCCCTCGTAATAGTGAATTCAATTGGACTAGTATGCAAGATACTGCTAACCCTTCTGCTTCGACCGATTGGGATAACGACGGTTGTAAAGACGATGTCGAAGATAATGATGATGACAACGACCAAGTTCTCGATGTAAACGATATTTGTCCATACACCTCTTATGACCCGCCACGCCCGACATGGATTTCTGACACCGCTACCAATGATATCGATGGCGATGGGTGCCGAGACAGTGATGAGGATGTTGATGATGACGCGGATGGCTTCAACGATGTCGCAGATGATTGTCCAACTATTGCTGGAACTTCAACCGAAGGAACATCCGGTTGTCTTGATTCTGACGGTGATGGTTGGTCTGATACAACAGACGATTGCCCTTATGAACCGGGTAATTCGACACTTGGTGGTAAAAACGCCTGTCGCGATAACGATGGAGATGGATGGTCAAATGACGATGATGCATTCCCAGATGAAATATCCCAATGGTTAGATGCTGATTCCGATGGTTATGGAGATAACACCCAAGGCGTGACTCCCGATGATTGCCCTACCGTTTCTGGCACTTCGACTCTTGACCGTCTCGGTTGTTTCGATGCTGATGAAGATGGTTATTCAAATGCTGATTCAGGTTGGCTTTTTGATGATGGAGCTGATTCATTCCCGAATGATGCTACACAATGGTCTGACTTTGATGGTGACGGCTTTGGGGACAACTGGGCGAATGATACATGGGACGACCGCAAGTCTTCTTGGCCTGGTGAAATGGTTACCGATGCAACATCGCAAGATGCTTGCCCAATCCGTGCAGGCGATTCATGGAGAAATGATACACTTGGCTGCCCCGATGCTGACGGTGATGGTTGGTATGATTTGATGGATGCGTTCATGAACGATGCAACCCAATGGGAAGATTCGGACATGGATGGCTATGGCGATAATGCATCAGGAAATGAGCCGGATAATTGCCCCAGCATTCCTGGCAATTCCACAGCAGACCGTTTCGGTTGCCTCGATTCTGATGGCGACGGATATTCCAACCCCGATATTTTTTGGGGCTTCGACAAGGGTGGCGATGCTTTCCCGAATGAGCCCACTCAATGGGCTGATGGTGATGGCGACGGCTATGGAGAAAACCCATCCGGAATAACTCCCGATGATTGTCCGACCATTCGAGATTCCTCAACCATCGACCGTATCGGTTGTACTGACTCCGACGGAGATGGCATTTCTGACCCTGATGAAACATGGACACTTGCCGATGGCGCAGATGCTTGTATCACAAGTGCTGGAAATTCAACAAATGACCGAATTGGTTGTTTCGATGCCGATGGAGATGGTTACTCAAATCCAACTGATGGATGGTACTATTATGATGGAGCAGATGCTTACCCTGACGACCCACTCCGCTGGCTCCAAGAAAAGTCTTCTGACGATGGTGCTTCATCTTCAACAGGGTTATTCCTTGGAATTGGAGCAGTTGTTGTTTTGGCAGCAATTGGCGTAATTGCTTTCATGTTTATTCGTAAACCTGATGAAGCAGGAGGCGAAGTGAAATCGTGGAATGATGGAACGTTTGCCCCAATGGGCGGTGCACCTGCAGTTCCGAACATGAGCGCTCAACCAGCGGTTATGATGCCGAATTACAGTAACACTCCAGCACCAGTTGCTGGAATGCCAAATATGCATGCTCAACCTGCAGCGGCTGCTGTTGCCATGCCTAACTTCTCTGCTCAACCAGCGGCACAACCTGTCGCAGCAGTTCCGGCTGCTGTAGCACCTGTAGCACAACCAGCGCCAGTACAGCCCGACCCTGCTCGAGAATACTACAACGGTTTGATCGCTCAAGGCTACCCGCAAGAGAGTGCTATGCAATACACACAGCAGTATTATCCAGCCTTCCAAGGATGAATGAGTATCTTGCCCCATCCCATTTGGATTGATGGGTTAGAATGACTCACTCACTACCAACGAGTTTGTAGTTGTCAGAAAGTGGTGTTGCACCGGTTTCCATTGAAACGATTTTTCCGTCCTTAAATCGAAGGAAAGAGAGAACAGCCTCAGAGTCAGAATCATTAGCAAAGTGAACGATGGAATGAGCGACACCGACTTCAGCGTTTTCGAAAAGAATTCTGTTGTTTTCGGAGGTTGGTGTACCCTCGCCGCCAGCGAAGCCCAAAAGGTCTGCTTTGCCCAAGGTGATGCCACCGACATGTGGGTTGAAGACAAAATCATCGTGAATGATTTCTGCAAGTGCTTCGACGTTTCCAGTTTCCCAGGCTTCATTGTATGCTGCTATGATAGACATGGTCTCTTCCATCCTTACTCGATACATAAACTCGTCGAGGTGTTAATCACGCTCTTTTCAGGCTTTCAGGCT
>Ga0209360_1001540_pt1 | contig 15094 bp, 18 predicted proteins | sample SaaInlV_130m_DNA_3_FD_184651 | JGI IMG/M metagenome (GOLD analysis project Ga0209360, IMG submission 184651) | Marine microbial communities from expanding oxygen minimum zones in the Saanich Inlet - SI037_S3LV_130m_DNA (SPAdes) (version 2) | ecosystem: Environmental > Aquatic > Marine >... | reverse complement strand
TTGGTGCTGGATGATAGTTTACTGTAATTTCAGTTGATACTGTCTGAAGGTCCTGTGATGCAGATGATGTTGCCTTTACAAATTTCAAGGTTCTAACTTCCATTTGAACTACAGAATCTGCAAATGGAGTCACAAAGTGCAGTCCTTCTTCTAATGGTTGAGCAGTCATATCAACTGCATTCCAATGTAACAAAACACCTCGATGTCCTGCATCTACAATTTGAACAGCAGAGGTTGCAATTACACCAATTAAGATTAAAACAATAATTCCAATAACAATCCCTTTTGCAGCACCGACATTTACTTTAACTTGAGGATTTTGATATTTAGACAAGTATTATTGGTTAAGGATTGGGACTATTATACCAAGCTACTATTGTGAAAAATCAGTAAGGAGTGCCATTCTTTCTTTGAGTTTTAAAAGCTTCAAGATACCAATCAAATTCATCAAGAAAACGATCTATTCTTCTATCAAACTCAGGAGATAACAAAGTCCCATCATCATCAAAGGTCTCATGAACTTTGGAGATTTGAAGAGATGAAGGAATTGATGGTGAGCCTAATTCTGCAAAGATTTGTCGTAAATGTTGGGCGGCATTAATTCCACCAAAAGCACCAACAGAGTATGAAACAATGGCCGATGGTTTGAAAAAATATTCCTCCAAACAATAATCAAGTGTGTTTTTCAGAGCACCAGAAATTGTATGATTATACTCAGGAGTAATTGGAACATATCCATCAGCAGACAAAATCATTTCTTGTAATTTTTGAAATTTGGGTTCAGGGTTTTTCATTTCCTTATACATTCTATCTAAAATAGGCAAATCCAATTCCATAGGATCAACAATCATTGTTGTATGACCTCTACTCTCAATTTTTTTTGCAACCCACTTGCCAACTTTTTCACCATTTCTATCACTTCTAACAGAACCCAAAATTATTGCAATATTCAAAACAATCAAAATTTTTTAAAAAAACTATCCCTTAAGGTTTTTCCAAAATCAATATGGGAAAATAGTTTTATGAGGATCTTTTTTGAGATGATTTATGGGATTGTTTTCACGCAAAAAAGAGATAGTTGTAGGCAATATTTGTCCAAAATGCAACATGGAGTTTTCAGACTCTCAGAGAACATTACGCCATATGGAAAAAGCTCACAAATCTAAAAAAAAGTTTGAATGTAATTCATGTGGATAAAAAATCAATAAAATAATTGTAATCAAAGTTTAGATTTTTCAAAACAACAAGATATGAAAAAATAAATGTAGTATTTTTTGATTTTATGCAACTTGGGAGAATATCAAGAGTTTGCAGAGGCGTTATTTGGTCAATTAACAGTTGAAATTGATGAGGAAAAAGAGATTATTGGTCTTGCAACAAAAGCAAGAGATAACATTGCAGGCAAGGTAGAATTCAAAAAATTAGAAGATATTGCAAAGGAGGTATTTCCAATTTTAAAAAGTAAAGCAGAGGAATTTCTAGGAGTCAAAGTTCCAGAAAATATTGAATTGAAATTTCCAGAATTAGAAGAATTAAAGAGAATAAAGGGCAAAAAAGTATTCTCAGATGAAAAATCAAATGAATTTGTCACAGAGTTATTTAATGCAGTTGCAAAAGAAAATTACAAGAAAATTGCAGAGTTAATGCAACAAGATACAAAAAAATATTTTGTATATTCTACATATGCTATTCAATACATCTCAAAAATTACTACAACATATGGAGATTATCTTGATGGAGAAATTTATCTAAACAAATTCATTTTATCACGATATCCTGAAATTATTCTACACAAGAAAGGAGAACCATACGAATCAAACTTTGAAAATGTAAATTCAGGATATCATGGTGCAGTAAAAATGACAGTATTAGAAGAAGTGATTCATTCTGCACAAGAAAATCTGCAACAAGTAAACATGAATGCTGCAAGAGAAGTAAATAAAATAAATGAAGAATTGGCAGGTATTATTCTATCACTTGATACAAAAATTGTAAATGAACTATCAGAGTATTGCCAGCTACAAGCAGTTCCAGATGATTTCCCGTATGCAAAAAAAGCAAATTTATTTTTCTTTTTGAATCCAGATCATTTTCTAATTGAGCAAATTGGACCTGATGTTATGACATTTACACACGTTGAGATGGACCCAAAAATTGGTGAACTAATTCCAGAATTACTAGGAATTTACAAAAAATGGTTGGTTCCAATTCAACAACACCATGCAGCATTTACTGCAATGGAGGGTATGGCTGCTTTTGCAATTGAAAATATTCTAAAAGATGATAAAGATTTTCAAAATTATCTCTCCACTTTCATGGGAACGGATTTCTCATCTTACCAAGTACGAAAAAGTATGGGTAAAGACTTTACAAAAATGGTTTATGAAAAACTAGGCAAAGATACATTCAAGAAAATGATAGATATTCCTCCAAATACTCGAGAACTCAAAGATCCTCAATTATATCTCAAAAAATTGAGTCAGTGATAATTGGAAGAAAAATTTGATCCATTTGTTGCAGAATGGATTTCATTTGTAAAAAATCCAAATTTCAACATGGTTGAAAAATCTCTAAAATTTGCTCAGCTTTTAGAATTTCCAGATTTAGAGGTAGATGAATATATTAAAAAAATTAGTATTATTGGAAAATCACTAAAAGAATCAATTAGTGATGTGAAAAATCCCACATATCTTATTTCAATGCTTAATGAACATCTTTTTGAAAATTTAGGATTTAGTGGAGATGATGATGATTACTATAATCCAAACAATAATTTTCTAAATGAGGTAATTGATAAAAAAGTAGGGTTACCAATTACAATTTCAATTCTTTATGCAGAAATTGCAAAATTTGTGGGGTTGGAATTAAAAATTGTTGGATTTCCAGGACATGTTTTGGTAAAGTATAACGAAGAGATGATTTTAGATCCATTTTATGATGGACGATTATTAGATGTAGATGATTTACAAGAAATTCTAGATAGGAATTTTGATGGACAAGTAGAGTTTAAACCAGAATTCCTCGATGAAGTAAAACCTGAACAAATTTTATTAAGAATGGCTAGAAATTTGAAAAACTCCTACGTCCAATCGTTTGTGTATGATAAAGCATTACGTTGCGTGAATATGGTTTTAGCAGTTCAACCAGAATCCCCAGAAGATGTTAGAGATAAAGGGATTTTAGAAGAACGTTTACAAAATTCAGAAATTGCTTTGAAATATTTGAACAAGTATTTAGAAATTAATCCAAATGCAGAAGATGTAGATTTTATTTTAGAATTGATTAGAAGTATAAAGTCAAAAAATTAATCAATTATAGAATCAACTTCTGATCCTTTTTTGATCATTGCTATCTCATGACGAGCAATTTTATTTCTTAATGCACCTTTGATGATGTCAACTTCACTTCGAAGTAATGCAATTTCATCTTCAAGTTTTGCTACTCGTTCATAAATGGTTTCAGCTTCTGAACTCATGTTTATTTATCAGGAAAAAATTGTCTTAAAAAGATTTGGGTAAAGATGTTGATGATAAGGTAAGTTTTTTGAGCTATAATTCAAATTCTTGACGGCATTTTTCACACTTTGCACGTTCTTCTCCAGGTGAGCCAAGAATGAATATTTTACCAATGGTTTGACATAGTGGACACATTCCAGTAGTTGCATTTTTTGGACCTGTACGAATAATTTTTTGTGTTTTTCTACGTCCCATGAAAAAACTTCTTGAATCCGTCTATTAAGTTTTAATGGCGCGGGGAGAGGGATTCGAACCCACGAGTTCTTGCGAACATGAAATTAGCAATCTCACGCCCTACCAGGCTAGGCGACCCCCGCATACGATGCCTAGAATTAATCTGTAAATAAATTCACTCGTCCTCAAATTGACTATAATTACTTACAATTTCATCAATTGGGAGTCTTTTTCCACCTACAATTTTTAGCTCAACATGAACTTTTTTCTCAGAAATTGTAAGAATGTTGTATGTGTTTTCAAACAATCCACGAACTCGTTCAGAAGTTGCAGTACCTGCATTTACCACATTTAATTTTCCAAAATTCCAAGCCCATGGTCTATGTTTGTGTCCGCATAAAACTACATCAACTTTAGTATCCAAAACAATTCGAAGTACATCACCGGCATCAACAACAGTTAGCTGATCAGAGCCAGTATCAGGAATAGCAATCAGGTGGTGATGCATTGCTACAATTTTTACTTTATCCTTGTATTTTTTCATAGTTCGCTCTAACCACAAATTTTGTCTATACCCAACTTCACCAACATTTCTATCAGGTCTAGCAGTTCCAACAGTTACTAGTACAACATCATCACTTAATTCATTGACAGCTTCAAATGGAAAGAATTTTTTGAATAATAAATATCCCGTATTTCTATAATCATGATTTCCACTAATTACAATAATTTTTTTTGTATTGAATTTTGTTAACAATGATTTACATTGTTTGTATTCACTCATCAAACCCTCATTTGTTAAATCACCTGTAATGACAATTACATCAGGATTTATTTCATTAACTTCATCAACTAGGATGTCAAATTTTTCAGGTAAAAATTGAGAACCAACATGTAAATCAGAAATTTGAACTATTTGCATTTGAATTTATTTTAATAATTTAATTATTAAATCATAACTAAAGAAATCATATTAATCGCTCAATACCAAGGTAGAATTAAATAATAAATCTCTAAAAAACTTGCAGTAATGAGTAAAAAAGTTGCAATAATGAAAGGAGACGGAATTGGACCAGAAGTTGTCGATTCTATGCTCAAAGTGTTAAAAGAATGTAATTTTCAGTCAGAGATTATTCTATGTGATGTAGGCTCAGAACAGTGGGAAAAAAATGGCAGAAAAGATGCAACATACATTCCAGATTCAACTATGAAAAATTTAGAAGATGCCGACTGTTGTTTCAAAGGACCAACTACTACAATTCCAGTTCCGGGTGCACCTAGAAGTGTTGCAGTTACATTAAGACAAAAATTTGATCTTTATGCAAATATCCGACCAACAAAAACATACGATAGATTAACTCCAAATAGAAAACTTGACTGTGTATGTTTTAGAGAAGCAACTGAAGGTCTCTACACAGGAGTAGAGACAAAAATTACAGATGATGCAGCAATTGCAATTAGGAAAATTACTAGACAAGGAAGTAGAAGATTAGTTGATTCTGCAGTTGATTGGGCAAATAAATTCAACATGAAAAAGATGGTTGCAATCACTAAAAGAAACATCCTAAAACAAACTGATGGGATATTTTGGGATGAAACTCAAAAAGCAGTTGAAGGAACAGGAATAGAATTATCTGAAATTTACATTGACAACATGGCACAACAAATGGTAATTGCAACTGAACAATTCAATGGTTCAGTTTTAGTGAGTACCAATTTATTTATGGATATTATTTCAGAACTGGCATCAGCACTTGTAGGTTCTATTGGATTAATCTATTCTGCAAATATTGGAAAAGATTATGCAATGTTTGAAGCAGCACATGGAAGTGCTCCACAATTTGCAGGTCAAAATAAAGTTAATCCAACTGCAACTGTTCTATCAGGAGCTTGGATGGCAGATCATCTTGGTGAAAGAGATGTCAGAGATGCAATTTTTGCTGCAACTGAGCAAGTAATCAATGAAGGAAAGACAGTGACATGGGACATAGGTGGCGATGCAGGAACTACACAAATGACTGATGCAATTATCACATATGCCAAAGAGAAATTAAGAAAATAGTTATCCCAATACTTCAACAAGAATCAATTCTTCAAAGAAAAGTTTCTTTTTTGCAATGATACTGGTTTTCATGCCTAATTTTTGGAAATAATCAATAAGTTTTTGATAATTTGACAGTGATGAAGTAACAAAAATAAATTTCCCATCTTCTTTAAGATTATTCAATACTGAATCAAAGATTTTTTTTGGTATTTCAAATCCTTCAGCACCACCATCAGTTGCAATATCTAAAATTTCATCAGTTGCAAGATATGGTAAATTACAAACAATAAAATCAAATTTTATCCCTAATGCATCAGAACCATTACAGCAGATCAAATTCTTTGTTTTGTAAGAAGATTGATGGTGTAACACTTTACAATTAATATCAGTACCAACAACTAGTGAGAAATTCTCAGACAATAACTTTGTAAGATATCCAGAACCACTTCCAATATCTAGAGCACATTCTCCTTTTTCATTTTCAATGTTTTCTGCTATGAAAAATGTATCCTCAGATGGAGGATATTCTTCATTTTTCAAGGATTTGGTTTGCAAGATTAATTATTTCATCTCCTGTAAGATCATCTACTCGTTTATCTACCATAGTTTCTTTATTGAATTGTTTTAAAATATTTTTAATAGTTTTTCGTCTATATGAAAAAATTTTGTTTATTGTTTGGATTATTTCATCATTTATTGAATTCTTTTTTATTATTTTTAAAATTACAGAATCAACTTTTGGTGGTGGAGAAAAATTATTTTTCCCAACTTTAGAAACAACAGATATCTCAAATGCATGGGTCGCAATAATACTAATTGCTTTTCTATTTTTTGAGGATTTTGCTACCAGTTTTTCAGCAAATTCTTTTTGAACCATAATCACACCATGAGAAAAAGTAGACTGTGCAAGCCATTCAATGGCATCCTTACTCCTAGAGTAGGGCAAATTGGAGACAAATATGGAAAATGTATCTTGAGTCATAAAACCATCGCCTGATTTTAAAACAAGATTATTAATTTTAGAAAATTTAGATTTTGCAGATCTAACTAGTTTTTCATCAGCATCAACTGAAATTACCTTTTTGGCTTGCTCACACAATAATGGAGTTAATACGCCTAATCCTGTACCTAATTCAAAGACAACATCTTTTTTTGTAATTTTAGCCTCAGTGATTATTGATTTTGCGATATTTTGTGAATTGAGAAAGTGTTGCCCTAATAATTTTCGTTTTATCATCTCTTAACAAAGAGATTCATTCTACTTTGACCAGAAATTTCATCCATTATTCTTTCTGAAATATGTTTAACTGGATCTTTAAATCCAACTCGTTCTTGTAAATCCTGATAACTTTCAAAAAGTTTCTGTTCTCTTTCTTCCAACATTGATTTCATGTAGGTCTTACCAATTCCTGGAATCAATTCTAGTGCATGAATTCTAGGAGTTAATGGTTGTGCCTTATTTAGATAATCTACAAATTTTGATTCATTATCTGTTACAATTGTTTCAACAGTTGTTTCCAATTCACTTTGTGCAGCAGATGAAATTTTTTCATAGTCTAGTTTTCCTAAAACAGATAAAACTTTAGTTCTTCCTTCTTTTCCAATGTATATTTTCTCACCAATTTCAAATGTTGAATTTGGAACTCCAAGAATTTCTAAAATAGTTAAACGGTCTTCTCCAATAGCTGTAATAATTATTCCATCTCTGCCACGTACAGTAGATGATTTTCCTCTAGAGTTAAAATCCAAAACAAATGCGTATTCCTCATATTTTCTAGGTGGGAATTGTGCCCGATGCAAAATGAACGGCTCTCCTAAAAAAACTTACGAGTGCTCCTTGATAATCTTGAGCATTTTTTCTAGGGTTTCAGCAAGAATTAATTTTTTCCAACCAAATGTAAAAGAACGTAGTTCAGCCAAACTTGTTGGTCGAATATTTACAATTTCAACAGCTTCATCTTCTGTTAGTTCACATTCTTTAATCAATAATTTTTTCATATTTTTTGCGTCTTTGGAATCAGTGGTTACAAATTTTGAAACATAATCATATGTCCATCGTTGAATTTGATCCATTTCTTCAACATCAACTTTACCCAAAATTTCTTTAACTTCTGCAAGTGATACAGCTTGTTTTTTTTGTACTTCTTCCATAATTATACACCGAATGGTTTTATGTGATCTAATCTAGTGATTAAGGTTTTTGGTTTATTTCCTAATTTCACACTTAATGTGACAGAACGTTTACCAACATTTGTAACAACACCTACTTTACCGTGGTATCGTCTATGTGGTAATCCTTTATGCTGTCTAGGATCAATAATGACAAGAGCTTGTTGACCTTCTGTGTATTCACGTAACAAGAATGATACACCTCTAGGTGCCTTTTTCTTCATTACAGATCGTGATTTGTGCTTAAATCCATGTGAACGACCAGAAGTTTTCTTAGTTGCCATTTGTGTGAAATCTCCGAAAGCCCTATTTTAACACTTAGAACTAATTTTTTGTAGAATCAATAATATCGGTTCTTAATTGACCACAAGCAGCTGAAATTTCTGATCCTTTTTCCACACGAACAGTACAATTTACACCAGCATTGGACAATATTTCTGCAAACTTGGAAACACGATCATCTGATGGTCGTTTAAAATCACCTGCAGTAGGATTGATTGGAATTAAATTCACATGAGAACCATTTCCTTGTAAAAGTACAGATAGTTCCTCTGCAATTTCAGGTGAATCATTAATTCCATCCATTAACGCATATTCAAAAGTAACACGACGTCCAGTTTTTTTAAAATATCTTTGTCCAACATCAATAATTTCTTCAACTGAATTAGGTCCTGCTGTAGGGACAAGTTTTTTTCGTAATTCATTGTTTGGAGCATGAAGAGATATTGCAAGACCTATCTGTAGATTTTCATCAGCTAGTTTGTCTATTCCAGAAGAAATACCTATTGTAGATATAGTAATGTGGCGTTGACCTAATCCAAAACCTCTATCATGTGTTAAAATTTTTACTGCACGAACCATTTCATCATAATTTGCCATAGGTTCCCCCATCCCCATAAAAACTAAATTTGTTACATGTTCACCTCGTTTTTGTAAAATTTCTGCAAAATGGATTACCTGAGATACAATATCCTCAGCTGCAAGATTTGTTTCAAAGCCCATTTGTCCTGTTGCACAAAATACACAGCCCATAGCACATCCAATTTGTGTTGAAACACATATTGTTGATCTTGGATGACCACCAATTTTTGATGAATCGTATTGCATTAGAACAGTTTCTACAGAAGTATCAGTGAGTTGTAACAATAGTTTAGTTGTATCACCATCATCACTTACAACACGATGAGTTTCTTTTGCAGAACCTATTGTATAACCCGATTCGATTAAGTCTTCTCTCAGTTTTTTTGGAAGTTGTGGAATGTCATCAAAACTTTTTGGGAATTGATAATACAGTGGAAGAAGAATTTGATCTGCTCGATATCTAGGATAACCCATATCCATTACTAGTTTCTCCATTTCTTCGGGCAGTAAACGATAAAGATCAGTCATGATATAGTACTATTCTCAAATGATATTATAATTTAATCAATAGTACCAAAAGTAAAAAAGAAAATTAAAGAATAGAGAAGAGATTACTCTTTTGCTGGTTCTGAATCATCAGATTCAATTTCTTTTACCATAGGTTCTTCAATGGTTGCAATTTCAGGTGTTTCTACTGTAGCCTCCACTTCAGGTGCTTCTACTATAGCATCTACTTCAGGTGCTTCTACTATAGCATCTACTTTAGGTGCCTCTACTGTAGTTGCAATCTCAGGTGCATCTACTACAACCTCTATTTTTGGTGCTTTGGCTTTTTTGGTAGTTGCTTTTTTAGCAGTCTTTTTTGTCTTTTTCTCGGCTTCTTCAGGGTCAATAACACCTGCTTTGCCTAAAGCAAAGATTACTTCTTCCTCAGGATGATGAGGACTATCCACCATTCTTGCAATTCGTTTCTTACCTGATTTCTTAAAGTAGATTCTGTAGGTACTAGTATGTGCAACTACATTTCCACCAACAGGTCTAGTTGGATCACCAAAGAAGACATCAGGGGATGCCATAACTTGATTGGTTGCAATTGCAGCACAGTTGTATGTTTCTGCAATTCTTACCAACAAATGAACAAAGTGATTTAGTTTTTGTTGTCTGACAGAGAGTGTTCCACGTCCAAGATATTCAGAACGGAACAAACCAACTGCAGAGTCTGCTACAATTAGTTTGATATTATTTTCTTGAATTATTGCACCAGCTTCTTCAAGGATTAATGTTTGATGTGCACTATTATATGCACGAGCAACTATGATGTTGTCCAGAGCTTTTTCTGGATCCATTTCATGAGCTTGGGCAATATCTACAATTCTTTCAGGTCTGAAAGTATTTTCAGTATCAATGTATAGAACACCACCTTCAAGTCCACCTTCTTCTTTTGATTTTTGAACCATTACAGACATTGTATGAGCAAATTGTGTTTTACCACAACCAAATTCTCCATAAACTTCAGTTAATGCTTGAGTCTCAATACCACCATCAAATAGTGTATCAAGACAGTTTGTACCAGTTGAAATTCTACCAATACTTTGTCGGTGTTTGTAAATTTCACTTGCACTAACAAAATCTTTGGCAATTAATCCACCTTCAACTAAATGTTGTCGGGCTTTATTGACAATTTTTTCAGCAGTATCCTTTTCCATTCCAGTTATGTCTGCAATATCTACAGGACCTCTGACGATGAGGTCCATGACGTTGTGGACACCTGCATCGGATAATTTTCTTGTAGTTACAGGACCTACGCCCTCTAAACTATCTAATCTTAAATCTTCTACCATACCGTATGGTACGGTACCAGTACTTTATAAGAGTATTGTTTTAGAAAATGATCGTAAGACTAGAAATTTTTAACAAAAACAACTAACGTCGTTTTCTTCTTTGACCTGGTTTGTTTTGACCAGGATATCTGCCTAAAGCAAATCTCTTTTTGAAATTACTTTTATTTGCAACACTAGAACTATCACCGACAATTTTTCTACCTTCAACTTTAGGAGTTTGTCCTCGTACTTTACCTGCTTTAGTTAACGAACCGTGTGTTGCCATGAATTACACCACAAAAAACTGAATTTATGTATTTGTATGACTACCAGTACTTGTTTTTAATCACATCAATGACTCTTTCATGTTCCTTACTCTTCCTACGTGCATATTTTTCCATTGCACCTAGTGGAATACCGCCAAGCGATCTTGCAAGTGCATTAAAGAGGTATCTTTGAGGACCTTTTGAGCCAGTTTTAGTCATGAATTTTTGAATACCGTATTTGAAATTATGTTGCCATGTTTTGTATAATACACCTAATTGTGCAGGGGTCATTTCCTGTCCGATGTTAAAGAATTTAGATTGTTCTAACAATCCAATTGGAACAAATGTTAATGCAGTAGCAGTAAACATGGATTCTGGTTGTTCTTGTTCTAGTTCATTAATCAAACGGATTGTGTCCCAAGAGTCTTCAGGAGTTTCATCATTATCAAGACCCATAATTAGAGTAAATGCAGGAATCCAATAATTTTCATTCATGGTCTTTACACCCTCCTTAACAACCCAATGCCATTCAGATGGATCATATGGAGCAAGTTTTCTATCAGCATATTTACCAATTAATCTCAAACTTCCAGTTTCAAGTCCAGCTTGAACGCCAATCATATTATCAGGACCAGCTTTCATAATTTTTGAAAGATTTGGTAAAAGTTTTTCATCAGCTATTGCACCGGCCATTGTTCCATGGGTTGGATTTGTATGCTCAACACCAGTAGACATGATTCCGGTGAATAATTCTTCTAGTGCTTCTCTATTTGGTTCCATTCCTTTTGCAGTTCTTGGATCCATGCCATAAACGAAAATATCATCACTGTGAATCCAAGCAGATTTAGAACCACCTTTCTTTATGTTAACTTCAATTTCTTTTTTGACTTTTTCTACAGGATAGTATCTTAATGATCTTAATGTAACATCACAAAATTTACATCCTCTTCCACAACCACGCATTACTTCAACCATTCCATGCATACTAGGTTCTATAATATCAGGAATTTCTTCTAAATCAGGTCTATCCCAGAAATTAACAAATCGTCCATGAATTTTTTTATTTTCTCTTTCAAATTCCTTAATGTTTACTTTAAAGTCACTTCTCTTTCTAAAAGGATCCATATTTTCAAAGTCACCATTAATCAAATAGTTAAAGAATCGTCCTGCATGTCCATCAATTTCAGGTGCAATACCACCAAGTTCACCTTCTAAAATTGCATAGATTCCAAATTCTTCAATTTTTTCTGGATCGTAATTGTATTGCCAAGTTCCAGAAGCCCCAGAAATTACTTTGGCCTTGCTTCCAGTCTTTGCTTTAGCAGCTTTAATTCGATAATGTAAATCAGCATTGTAAAATTCATCATAAGAGGTTTGTTTTCTACCATAAGTAAACGTCATAGTTACAGGACCCATTCCAAGAGGATCCATTTCATAAGTTCCAATAACTTCAGTTTCAGGACCAATAAATTTTTCAATGTGATTTGGATGAGCAACAACTACATCTTTTCGTGCAAAGCCATCACGTAACAAACCAGCTTCTAATTTTCTTAATCCATATGGAGCATATTTTGCTGCACCATCAATATCAGGGGACCAATTACAAATAAAATCAAATAGAACTTTTGGAGTAACTTGTTTTCCAAGAATTTTGTACCAAAAACTTTTGGGATCTCTATTAGGGTCAATAGCTGGCGCACATCCAAAAAATGTTGCTAAAGATAAACCACGATAAGGAGACATCAAAGTACGGTCTGCAGTTAAAACGATCTTTGGAGTTCCCATTCTCTTCACGGGAATGCTTTTGTGATTTATTTTAAACCTTGCTAGCAAAAATTAGTAATTTTCTAAAATACCGGCCTTATTCCTGTGAGAATTACCAAATTCTTTATTCGTGGATAAATGCTCCCCATCAAAAATAGTTCCATCCTTACAAACAAGATCTTCACCAACACAACAGCTGCCACAAATTCCAACACCACATTTCATCATTCGCTCAAGACTAGCTTGGACAAAAATATTCCGAGAATGAGCAGATTGAACTGTTTTGTACATCATTATTTCAGGGCCACAAACATACACTCCATCATATTGATTTTCACTAACAAGTTTTTCAACTAAATCAGTGACAAAGCCTTTTTCTCCATAACTACCATCATCAGTTGAAACAAGAATTTTGTGAGGGTTGTTTTCCAAAAGAGTATTAGACAAATCTTCAAAAAATACTTCATCTTTTGATTTTGCCCCAATGAGAACAGTAACATCATCAGTAGGTTTTACAAATGTAAGTAATCGCATCATTGGAACAAGACCAGTTCCACCACCAACTAACAATAATTTTCCTTCTTTAAGATCAAAAGAATTTCCATAGGGACCTCGAATTCCAATTTGTTGGCCTGCTTCAATATTGAATAAACCAGTTGATGCAGGTCCATGTTTTCGTACAGTAAAGGCTGCTTTTCCAGACTCTTGTGAAATCATTATACTCATTGGTAGTTCATTTATTCCAGGAATCCAAACCATTGCAAATTGACCCGGAAGAACATTTGCCATGATATCATCTGAGAAAACTAGAGTTCTAACGGTAGGTGTTTCATCAATTACTTTTTCAATAGTAACAATTTTTGTATGATTAAGATTTCTTTGCAAGTCCCACCATCTCCTGTACTGTAGAATAATTTTTCTTTTTCATATATTGTAATATTCCTTTATTGATATCATCAAAAATATTTATCCAATTATCACCTACTGCACTTCCAAGTTGAATTGCAGATGCTCCTGCCAAGAAAAATTCAACAGCATCTTCCCAACTAGAAATTCCACCACATCCAATAATAGGAATATCATACTTTGAAGAAATTTCATAAACACATCTTAATGCAATTGGTTTTATTGGAGTACCAGATAATCCTCCAAATTTATTACTAAGAATAGGTCGTTGAGTTTCCACATCAATTGCCATAGCTCGAACAGTATTGATTGCAGTGATTGCATCAATTCCAGAGTCAATTGCAGTACCAACAGTTTTCAGATAATGAGTGGTACCCAAACCAACTTTAGCAATTACGGGAACTTTAGTGGAATTTTTAGCAGTTGAAACAATTTCTTTTACCAACTCAGGATCATCACCAACCTCCAATCCGACTTTAGCAACATGAGGACATGAAAGATTCAATTCATAGGCTGTAACTTTACAATTTTCAAATTGTTTTATCATTAATTCAAAGTCAGCAGGAATTGAACCTACCAAACTTACAATAATTGGAACATCTTGATTGGATTCTATCATTTTGGCAAAATTAGGTGCTCCAGGATTAGAAAGCCCTACAGCATTCATCCAACCACCTCCATTTACACTGAAAATAGTTGGATTCGGATATCCTTCCCAAGGTTCAGTACTAAGTGATTTTGTTACAACTGCTCCAGCGCCTGAGCGATAAAGACGATTAAAAACATCCAAAGAGATTCCCAAAATTCCAGATGCAAGCATTACAGGTCGTTCTAATTGGATTTGACCTATGGAAGTTGCAATATTAGGTTCCACTTTGATTAATGAACTCAGTTTCGAATATAATAGTTGACTCGTGATTCTGGTACCTTTTTTAAAGGTGATTTAGATGCAGCTAGTCATGTATTCTGTAATTTTAACAGAATTGGGAATCTCAGTTTTCAATGAAGAGAAACTTGAAAGAGCATTTTCATTCTCAAATAACGTTAAAGAATATCTTGCAGTGAAAAGTAAAGAAGCAAAATTAAATGAATTGATAAATTATCTATTTTCGATTCAAAGAGGATTTGCAGTTAGTGATGAATCATTACTAGCAATTTTGAAAAAAAATAACGTTGATTGTCAAATTATGGATGAATCAAAATTAGAAATCATTCAAGCATCAAAACCTCAAATAATTGTTGATTCAGGTTTTGCTTCAAATCCAGAAGATGCTTTAGGAAAACTTAGAGAATTTGCTTTAGGATTATCATCATCTATTGTTACCAAAGTTTCAGAAAGTCCAGATTTACATATTATTCAGGCAATTAACTCACTAGATGAAATTGATAAAATAGCTAATGCTTTGAGTTCAAGGTTGAGAGAATGGTATGGATTACATTTTCCAGAATTAGATAATATTATTGATAGTATTAACGGATATGCACAAATTGTAATTGCAGGAAAACGAGAATCATTTACCAAACAAACTTTTGAAGATGCAGGATTCCCAGAAGCTAAAGTTGACATGTTATCAT